>Ga0209292_1004271_pt1 | contig 15185 bp, 13 predicted proteins | sample GOMGulsemesocosm_2_FD_184634 | JGI IMG/M metagenome (GOLD analysis project Ga0209292, IMG submission 184634) | Methane-oxidizing microbial communities from mesocosms in the Gulf of Mexico - GOM9C Gulf of Mexico (SPAdes) (version 2) | ecosystem: Environmental > Aquatic > Marine > Cold seeps... | reverse complement strand
CAGAACTCGTAGTTGTACAGGAACGTGTTCTTAGCGTTGTTAGGATCGGTTGGCATGTGTGGTGCCATGTCGATACCCAGTTCCGCGTGCTGACCAACCAGCGGTGCCGAAGAGGCACGAGCTGGGCCGTACGAGATGTACTTGGCCTGGTCTGCCAGACGCTGAGTGTCGGTTGCGAACATGATATAGTCCAAAGCACGGGCCTGACGCTCGGGGCTCAGACCAGCTGGAATGATCCAACCGTCAAGGTCAAACACCTGTGCGTCCCACAGCATGGCAACCGGCTGGTTCTGCTCTTCGATGACCGAGAACAGACGACCGTTATAGGTGGAACCCATGACAACTTCGCCGTCAGCCAGCAACTGAGGAGTGTCGGCACCAGCAGACCACCAGATCACGTCGTCTTTGATTGTTGCCAGTTTAGCCAGAGCCTGCTCTTGGCCTTCTTCGGTTTCCAGAACGTCATAGATGTCTGCTTTGGCAACGCCATCACACATCAGTGCCCATTCCATGTTATTGATCGGGCGCTTTTCCAACGACCGCTTGCCTGGATACGCTTCGGTGTCGAAGATTGCGCAAACAGATGTTGGCGGCGTGTCGCCAACCAGATCGGTGCGATAACCAAACGTGGTCGAATAAACGATCTGTGGGATGAAGCATTCGGAAACCAGCAGGTCACCAAAATCTTCGGAAGCCGAAGTGCCATCAGGTGCAGCAGCCAGTTGGGTGTCAGGATCGATTTCCAGAGCCAAACCTTCGTCACACAGGCGCATCGCATCAGCAGCAACAACGTCAACAACGTCCCAGGTCACGTTTCCTGCTTCGTTCATCGCACGCAGTTTGGCAACAGCTTCTGCAGAGCTTTCGTCGTTGATGATTTTGACGCCAGTGTTGGCGCTATAGGGGTCATGGTATGCATTCTTTTGCGACGACGAATAAGCGCCACCCCAGGAAACGATAGTCAATTCATTAGCCATATCTTCGGCCATTGCCATCGGGGCGCACAGTGCAGTCGAGGCCACCAGTGCAGATAGTTTGGTGAGTTTCATTTGGACTCTCTCCTTGTTGATTCTTGTATTTATGTTCTATGGCCCCCGGTCGTTTCTCGCCGGGGGTTTGAGCCACTACCGGATCAAGCGTCCAGTGCGCGGCAATCCTCGGCCAGCCAACCGATTTCGATCTGCTGGCCAGGTTTCAAACGCACCTGATCGGGTGCGTTACGGGTTTTGACAAAGAAATCATCCTTGCCAGCAACCCGCAAACGGGTGCGGAAAATGTCGCCCATATAAATGAACTCCATCACTTCCGCTTTTAGCGTATGGGCACCCTCAGGCATCCGGTCCTTGTTGTACTCTACCCGCTCGGGGCGGATTGAAACACGGGTCCGTTCGCCGGCCTGGGACACATTGATCGGCTTGGCATCAATCAAATCGCCATTGTCCAACTGAACAAGGCAAGTCTCGCCCTTGATCTCTTTGACCGTACCTTCGAGCGTGTTGTTCTCGCCGATAAACTGCGCAACAAAGCTGTTCTGCGGCTCTTCATACAGCTTATCTGGTGGAGCCAACTGCTGAATGCGGCCGTCTTCGAACACAGCAACCCGGTCAGACATGGTCAAGGCTTCGGTCTGGTCGTGTGTCACATAGACCACGGTAATCCCCAGACGGTGTGACAGATGGGTAATTTCGAACTGCATCTTTTCGCGCAGCTGCTTGTCCAGCGCGCCCAGCGGTTCGTCCATCAGCACCAGCTCAGGTTCAAACACCAGCGCCCGCGCCAGAGCGATCCGCTGTTGCTGACCACCAGACAATTGCGACGGACGGCGGCCACCAAAGGCACCCATTTCCACCATGTCCAGCGCCCGCATCACCTTCTTTTCGCGATCGGACTTGCCAATTTTGCGCACTTCCAATGGAAAGCTGAGGTTCTCGGCAATCGTCATATGCGGGAAAAGGGCGTAGTTCTGGAACACCATGCCAATGCCGCGTTTATGCGGAGGAATATTGTTGATTGAAGTGCCGCCCAATCGAATATCGCCATGCGTTGCGGTTTCAAAACCGGCGAGCATCATCAGACAGGTGGTTTTTCCAGATCCCGAGGGCCCGAGCATCGTCAGAAACTCGCCCTTGGGCATAGATAGGTTCAGATCTTTGACAACGAGATTCTCGCCATCATAACTTTTTTGCACGCGTTCGAACTCGACAAACGCAGCGCTGTTCGCACCGTCGGCCAAAAGTGTCTCCCCATTTGTAAAATCTGGCAGATTGGCTCTGCGCTTATCGCTAGATGTAAACATATCAAGCATAGCATGCGCTAGATACGAACTAATATTTCTTTTCTCTCACCCACACGAAATACACTTGTATCTCCGGTCTGCAGGATCGAAGTTCGCATACTGCACGACATTCAACCCGATGGGATAGGCCCACGTTAACGATGGGTTAAGTCCAAGCAAGACATTTTTCGGCACGTTTGCGACCTTTTGCGGCACAGCCTAGGTCAAATGGGGGAAATAGTGGTTCAGAATGACCAAAGGGGCACAGCTATGCCGCGCCCCTTTGGGATGATGTCTGACAAGATTACTTCAACAAGTCGCGCTTTTGCAGCTCTGCATAAGCTTCGTCCAGGGCACTGCGGGCTCTGGAAATCAACAGGTCGATTTCGTCAGTGGTAATTACCAGTGGTGGCGAGATTATCATCCGGTCACCCACGTGACGCATCACCAGATTATTGGCAAAACAACGTTCGCGACAGATAAAGCCCGCGTTGCCAGCCTCGGCAAAGGGCGCGCGGCTGTCTTTGTTGGGCACCAGTGCAATCGAACCCATCATGCCAACAATCTTGGCTTCGCCCACCAGCGGATGGTCAGCCAGTGCTTCCCACTTTTCCTTGAGATAAGGCCCCGCAACATCGCGCACATGGTCGATGATGCCCTCTTCCTCTAGGATGCGCAGGTTTTCCAGCGCCACGGCGGCCGCAACCGGGTGACCCGAGTAGGTATAACCGTGGTTAAACTCACCGCTGCCGATAACCGCTGCAACCTCATCACTGACAATCGAGCCACCGATTGGCGCATAGCCCGAGCTGAGGCCCTTGGCGATGGTCATGATATCCGGGCGAATGCCCATGGTCTGACTACCGAACCAATTGCCGGTACGTCCAAAGCCACAGATCACTTCGTCCGCGATCAGCAAGATTTCATACTTGTCGCAGATGCGCTGAATTTCCGGCCAGTAACTGACTGGTGGAACAATTACACCTCCAGCACCCTGGATCGGCTCGGCGATAAAGGCGGCAACGCGATCTTCACCCAGTTCCAGAATCGCCTTTTCCAGCTCTTGCGCACGCAGCAGACCAAAGGCCTCTGGCTCCATGTCACCACCTTCGGCCCACCAGTGAGGCTGCTCAATGTGGTGGATGTCAGGGATCGGTAAACCGCCCTGAGCGTGCATTGCGCTCATTCCGCCCAGCGAACCACTACCAACTGACGAACCGTGATAAGCGTTGTTACGGCTGATAATCACCGATTTAGTCGGTTTACCTTTTTCCGCCCAGTAATGGCGGACCATACGGATATTGGTGTCGTTTGCCTCAGAACCCGAACCTGCAAAGAACACGTGGTTCAGATCACCTGGCGCCAGTTCGGCGATCTTTTTGGCCAGCGCGATCACCGGTACATGCGTGGTCATGAAGAAGGTGTTGTAATAGGGCAGCTCGCGCATTTGCCGGGCCGCTACATCAGCCAGTTCATCACGGCCATAGCCGATGTTGACGCACCACAGACCCGCCATCGCGTCCAGGATCTCGTTCCCTTCGCTGTCGGTCAGGGTGATGCCACTGGCACGGGTGATGATGCGTGCGCCTTTTTCAGCCAACTCGTCGTTGGCAGTAAAGGGGTGCATATGATGCGCCGCGTCCAGAGCTTGCAACTCGGCGGTGGGCAGATGATTGGTAATCGCATTCATGGCGAAACTCCTGATTCAGCGGTTGCCTCAAGAATATGATCAAATTCTGCGGTGTCAATCGAATCAGCTACCGACAGCCAACCCCTGGCTCACCTGATCCATACCCTGTGCGACATCTCGTTCCATCGCCAACGCAGCCAGCTCCGGGTCAGCCCTGCGCAGCGCCTCTAGGATGTCTTTGTGCCGGTCAGGAAAACTCTGCGTACCCAGACGCCCACAGACCACCCGCAGAGAGGGCCCAAAACGCAGCCACAACCTGTCCGACAAATCGGTTAGAATGGGTGCATCAGCATGCTGGTACAGTGTCGTATGAAAGGCGTAGTTCTGGGCCAAATAGGTGGCCACGTCCCCGGCTGAAATGGCCCGGTCCAGAGCATCGTCTATCCGCTCTAGTTCAGCGATCTGCGCTGGCGTCACCCGCAATGTTGCTCGACGTGCAAGCTCACACTCTATTGTTTTTCTTGCATAAAACAGCTCATCTATGTCACTGGACCGAAGCAGCGGCACTGACACCCGACGGTTTCCCTGAAACATCAGCGCACCATCTGATATCAATCGTCGGATCGCCTCACGTACTGGCGTCATGCCAACGTTCAGCGACCCGGTCAGCCCCTGGATCGTCACCGCTTGACCGGGAGCCAATTCGCCAAACAGAATCTGCCCGCGCAATGTCTGATAAACCGTCTCATGCGCTGGCGCTTTGGTGCCTGTATCTGAGCCTGCCTCGATCACTTTCTTGCTGGATGCCACCTTGCCTCTTCCTCCTGTTTTTGGACAGTTTGCGACACACCATCCATAATTGAAATATAAACACTATTGCCCCAAGAGGCAAAACTTGATCAAATTAGCATTAGCCGGGCCCGAAACCGGCACGCACAGGGAGATACTCATGACACTCAAAACGATGACACTCACCGCCATCGTCGCGCTGAGCAGTGCCGCTGCCATGGCCGAAGAAGTTCGCGTCTATAACTGGTCCGACTATATCGACGAGGAACTGCTGACCAAGTTCGAAGCAGAAACCGGCATCAAGCTGATCTACGACGTATTCGACAGCAACGAAGTTCTGGAAACCAAAATGCTAGCCGGCGGATCCGGCTATGATGTTGTGGTCCCTTCAGGCACGTTCCTGCAGCGTCAGATCATAGCAGGTGCTTTCCAGCCGCTGGACTTGTCCAAGTTGTCAAACGCCGAAAACATGTGGGACGTGATCGAGACGCGCACCGCGCAGTATGATCCCGACAACGCCCATTCGATCAACTATATGTGGGGCACCACCGGCATTGGCATCAACACTGCCAAAGTTGCCGAAGCCCTGGGTGAGGATGCTCCGATTGGATCATTGGCGTTGGTGTTTGATCCCGCCAACATGGAAAAGCTGGCCGAATGCGGCGTGCATTTCTTGGATGCTCCAGCCGAGATCATTCCTGCAGTCCTGGCCTACATCGGCGAAGACCCCGACAGCCAAGACCCAGATGTGATCGCCAAGGCGGAGCCCATTCTGTCGGCAATCCGCCCCTATGTGCAAAAATTCCACAGCTCAGAATACATTAACGCGCTGGCCAATGGTGACATCTGTGTGGCAATCGGCTGGTCTGGCGACATCCTGCAAGCCCGTGACCGCGCCGCCGAAGCTGATAACGGCGTCGACATCGCCTATAATGCACCCAGCGAAGGCGCGCTAATGTGGTTTGACCAAATGGCCATTCCGGTTGACGCCCCGAACCCTGACGCGGCTCATAAGTTCCTGAACTTCATCATGGATGCCAATAACATGGCGGCGGCGTCGAACTACGTCTATTACGCCAACGGCAACAAGGCGAGCCAGCCAATGTTGGAAGAAGACGTGATCGGTGACCCGGCGATCTACCCGGACGAGGCAACTTTGCAAAACCTGTACACCACCCGGCCCTACCCGGTGAAAGTACAGCGTAAAGTCACTCGTCTGTGGACCAAGATCAAATCCGGGATTTGATCCGGAAAGTCTGATGCGGCGGGGCGCTTGATGTGCCCTGCCGCAAATTCCGCACCAGTTCAAATTGTGCGAAAAAAGCACTGATATGGTGCACGCTAGAAGGGGACCTAGCTTGACGACTGTTGAATTCGAACCTTGGAACGATCCGCAGGCAAAGCCGCTGATCCATTTCCAGAACGTCACCAAGCGGTTTGGTACTTTTACCGCAATCGACGATCTGACCATCGACATCTATGAGAAAGAATTCTACGCGCTGTTAGGGCCATCTGGTTGTGGCAAGACCACCCTGATGCGCATGCTGGCAGGGTTTGAGACACCAAGCGAGGGCAAAATTATGCTCGCCGGTCAGAACATCGTATCGGTGCCGCCGAACAAGCGAGCGACCAACATGATGTTCCAGTCCTATGCTCTGTTTCCCCATCTTTCGATCTGGGAAAACATCGCCTTTGGCCTGAAACGCGAAGGCATGGCCAAGGCCAATATCAACGACCGCGTTGACGAAATGCTGCGGCTAACCCGGCTGGAGCAATTTGCTCGCCGCAAGCCGCACCAAATCTCGGGAGGCCAACGGCAACGGGTTGCTTTAGCGCGATCCTTGGCCAAGGCGCCAAAACTTTTGCTGCTGGACGAACCACTGGGCGCGCTCGACAAGAAACTGCGCCAGGAAACCCAGTTCGAGTTGATGGATATTCAGGAAAAAACCGGCACCACCTTTGTGATCGTCACCCATGATCAGGAAGAAGCGATGACTGTGGCCAGCCGCGTGGCAGTTATGGATCATGGCAAGATCATCCAGGTGGCCACGCCTGACCGGATCTATGAAACCCCGAATTCTGTCTATGTTGCTGACTTTATTGGTGATGTGAATATCATCGAGGGCACAACCACCGCCATTGGAGACGATTCTTATTCAATTTCCTGGGCAGATGGCCGGGCACCACTGACTGCCAACTCGAACACTCCATTCTCGGATGGTCAGAAATGCCACTTGGCGATCCGACCGGAAAAAGTAGCGATCTCGGCTGACGAACCATCAGAGGTTTCAAATGCGGTGCAGGGCAAAATCCTAGACATTGCTTATCTGGGCAATATCTCGACCTATCATGTCGAGTTGCCGTCGGGCGTGGTGATCAAAGCGCAAGCCGCCAACACCCGGCGGATTTCTCGCCGCAGTTATACTTGGGAAGACACAGTCTGGCTGTCCTGGACCGCTACGGCCGGCGTGTTATTGGCCAGCTGATGCGCAGATTCTTCCTAATCGCCCCACCCTATGCCTGGCTGCTGCTGCTGTTCCTGGCGCCCTTTGCCATCGTGGTGAAAATCTCGCTGTCGGATTATGCTCTGGCTATTCCGCCCTACGTCCCAAAATTCAGCTGGGATGAGGGGATCGGTGCCTATCTCAGTCAGCTCGATTTTGAGAACTACATTTTCTTGACCGAGGATGATCTGTACTGGAAGGCCTACTTAAGTTCGTTCAAAATCGCCGCGATCTCAACCACACTGACCCTGCTGGTGGGCTATCCCATCGCCTACGGCATGACTCGGGTTCCATCCGAATGGCGCCCGACCCTGATGATGCTGGTGATCTTGCCTTTCTGGACCTCGTTCCTGATCCGAGTCTACGCATGGATGGGCATTCTCAGCAGCGAAGGCTATTTAAACCAGCTATTGCTGTGGATTGGCGTTATCGACACGCCGTTGATCATCCTCAACACCAATGCCGCGGTCTATATTGGCATTGTCTACACCTACCTGCCCTTCATGATTCTACCGATCTATTCAGCACTGGAACGTCTGGACGAATCGCTGATCGAAGCGGCTGAGGATTTAGGGTGCTCACGCCTGAAGGCGTTTTGGTTAGTGACCATTCCACTGTCGAAAACCGGCATTGTCGCAGGATGCTTCCTGGTCTTTATCCCGGCGCTTGGAGAATTTGTGATCCCATCCCTATTGGGCGGCTCAAACACACTGATGATTGGCAAGGTCCTATGGGAAGAGTTTTTCTCAAACCGGGATTGGCCTGTGGCCAGCGCAGTGGCGGTAGTTTTGCTGCTGCTCTTGGTGATCCCGATTGTGCTGTTCCAACGCAATCAGCAAAAACAGCAGGAGGCAGAGCAATGAGTTTTCGACTTGTCTCCGGAAAATTCGAATTTTCCGAGCCGAATTCTTTGAAGAATTCGGACTGGAGGAGAGCACAATGAACAAAACCAGTTGGTTCAACGTGGTATCCCTAACGCTGGGATTTGCCTTTCTCTATATCCCGATGATCATCCTGATCATTTTCAGCTTCAACGAAAGCAAGCTTGTCACCGTCTGGGCCGGATTTTCGACCAAATGGTATGGCGAACTGATGCACAACAAAGCGTTTCTTGATGCAGCATGGGTGACCATCAAGGTGGCGGTATTCTCGTCAACCATCGCGACCGTGCTGGGTACCATGGCCGCCTATGTCATGGTGCGCGGCGGCCGTTTCAGGGGCCGCACTCTGTTTTCCGGCATGATCTATGCACCACTGGTAATGCCAGAAGTGATCACCGGTCTGTCGCTACTGTTGCTGTTCATCGGCATTGGCCTGGATCGCGGAGTGCTGACCATTGTGCTGGCGCACGGTACATTTTCAATGTGTTACGTTTCGGTGGTGGTGTCGTCCCGACTGGTGACCTTTGACCGCTCTCTGGAAGAGGCCGCATTGGATCTGGGCTGCTCTCCGGCGGAAGCCTTCCGGCTAGTGACATTACCAATCATTGCCCCAGCAGTGATTTCGGGCTGGTTGCTGGCGTTCACCCTGTCGCTGGATGACTTGGTCATTGCGTCCTTCACAACTGGACCCTCGGCCACAACGCTGCCGATCAAGATCTTTTCAGCAATGCGCCTGGGGGTTAGCCCTGAAATCAACGCGCTATCAACCATCATGATTGCCATTATCACCGTCGGGGTGATCACAGCTTCGCTGGTCGCAAAACAGCAGTTGGTGCGGCAAAGGCGCGAAGAACAGGACGCGGTGCGCAGTTGATGAAGCGCATTTACGCGGACTATGCCTATGGCCCCGGCCCGCGCGATAATTGTTGGTGGGACGAGACCATAGCCGCGCCGGACTGGCCGGTTCTGCACGGTGACATGGATGCCGATGTGGCCATTATTGGCGGCGGTTTCACCGGCATATCCGCCGCCCTGCATCTGGCCCAAAGCGGCGCCAGCGTAGTGGTTTTGGAGGCCGAATTCCCAGGCTGGGGGGCCTCGGGCCGCAATGGCGGGTTCTGCTGTTTGGGCGGATCAAAGCTGAGCGGTGCGTCGATGCGGCGGCGGTTTGGAGATCAGGCGGCTGAAATCTATGAGGCCGGAGAGGCCGTGGCTGTTTCGCTGGTGCGGGACCTGCTCGATACTTTTGACATTCAGGCCGAAACCCATTCGCGCGGCGAAACTCAGCTGGCCCACTCGCCACGAGCGATGAAACGCCTGCGTGCCACGGCAGAGTCTCTGGCAAAGGATGGCGAAGAGGTCGAATTGCTGGAGCAGGATCAATTGGCCGAACACGGTCTGAACGGTCCTTTTCATGGCGCGATGACGACACCTGTGGGATTTGGTCTAAATCCGAGAAAATACCTGTTTGGTCTGGCCCGTGCGGCCCAAGCAGCTGGTGCGCAATTGTTTCAGCATAGCGCGGTCACTGGATTGTCACGGCAGGATGACAGCCATGTACTCGTTACCTCCAAAGGCAAACTGCGCGCCAGACAGGTGATCATTGCCACCAACGGATACTCATCCGAGGATCTGCCGCAATGGCTGGCTGGGCGCTATATGCCGACCCAATCCACCGCCATGGTAACCCGCGTGCTTAGCGAGGATGAAATACAAAATCAGGGATGGTTCAGCGATCAGATGGCTTATGACAGCCGCAACCTGCTGCATTATTTCCGGCTAATGCCCGATCGGCGCTTTTTGTTTGGCATGCGCGGCGGGCTGATGTCCTCGGCCCGCTCGGAGAAAGCGATTCGCCGCCAGTTGCGTCGCGACTTTGAACAAATGTTCCCAGCCTGGAGCAGCGTTGATACCACGCATTGCTGGTCGGGCATGGTCTGTCTGGCTCGCAATCTGGTGCCCTTTGTAGGCCCAGTGCCCGAAATGAAGGGGATGTTCGCGGGGCTATGTTATCACGGCAACGGGGTTGCGATGGGTACCTACGCGGGACGCTTACTCAGCGATTTGGTACTGGGCCAGACACCTGCCCTGCCCTACTCCACCGCGATCCAATCGATGCCCCGATTCCCGCTTGGCCGCGCCCGGCGGTTGCTGATGCCGCCCGCCTATACTGCCTTGGGGCTGATGGATTGAAGCGCCGCCAGCTCTAACTTCATGGCGTCGCGGTCATGACTGCCACCCTGCTCCGCCTTCCACAGGCAATAGGCCGCCATTCGCCAGTGAAACCAGGGTTTCAACGCCTGCAACCGCGCCACAACTCGCCGATCCGGGTAAGCTGCGATAAAGATGGCCTCTTCCTGCTGCGACAGCGGATACCCGCGGTACAGCAGCTGCATCGCCGGCGACAGAAAAAGAGCCAGATCCTCGGCTGGGTCGCCCAACTGTGGGCATTGCCAGTCAATCAGGGTCAGAGTGCCATCATGCTCCAGCAAATTGCCCGGCACCGGATCGCCATGGATCAACATCGGAGTCCCGATTCCTGCAACCTGTCCTTCTGGTGCTAAGTCTTGCAGATGTACCCTATCATTGCACAGCGCCAGTATCGTCAGTGTTTGAGCGGCCAGTTCAGCGCTGCCGTTGCATCCCAACGGCAATCCGGAAAAACTAGGCTGATCGTGCAGGCGGCCTAGCAATTGTGCCACATGCGCCGATCCTCTCTGCCACACTGTTCCGGTAATGTGAGTGTAAGCCAACCAGTGACGACCCTCAAACGTACCCGAGTCGATCAAATGAGGCACCATTCCGGTGCCAGCCAAGGCCATCAAACTGGCCCGTTCCCGCTGCGAATCATTGGCGAATAGAGGGTTGTAGGCATTTTTGCGATAGATTTTGACAACGGTTTCACCCGCACGCCAGACGCAATTGGACCGCCCGCCCATCAGTCGCACGGGATTTGTCACTGCCAACCCACGCGCCAAGAGATGGGAAAATAAATTGGCCTCAAGTTCAGCGGTCAAGGGTGGCAGGGCGGTCTCCGATCAACAGCCACCTGGTTTCCAGGCGGCAAACAGTCTCGGAGAACGCTCACGTCAGCCTATTAGGTGGCTGGATCCCGTAATGCGGTCACCGACGAGGCCAAAATCGCCGACCCGTCCTGAAGAATCAAGACGACATCGCTACCCTGCATCTGAGTTTCTTGGACACGGGAATAAACTTCGGCGGTTTCCGACAACAGCACTTCTCCGTTGTTGATGCTTTCGACTTTAAAGGCATAGCTTCCACTCTCGAAGGGAACGCCATCATCGTCCAGACCATTCCATTGATATACGTCGGCAGAAACCGGCAGAGTGACACGTTGCACCTCGGTCCCGTTGGAATCGCTGACCACCAGCTGAACTGTATCCGAGGCCGCAGCAGGATTCGGTGAAATAGCGATCGGGGTCGCGCCATCAAAATAGCCCGGTGCAGTTGCCCGTGCTTCCATCCCAACCCAGCCTGACATCGCGGCCATGTTCGCCAGCCCCATTTGCTGAGCGATTGACGACAATAGATCGTTACTCTCAGTTTGCTGCTCAACCATCGAGAACTGGGCCAACTGAGCTGCGTATTCCGACGAATCCATCGGTTCCAGAGGATCCTGATACTTCGCTTGTGCGGTCAGCATTTTCAAAAAAGTTTCATAGTCAGACGACAGTGCAGCTGCACTTGATGTTGACGTATTCGACTGTTGAGTGGCCGCTGCGGCGGAATTGACTGCTGTGGTCATCGATTTATATCCTCATGTCCAGCCCGGTTTCACCGAGACGAAGGTTTTGTTGTGCCGGTTTAGGCACATTTTCGGCTTGGCTGCCGCTGCTGTCTGGCTCAGACGATCCACCGTTCAGCGAATCACCCTGTTCACCACCCTGGCCCATTTGGCCGGACATTCCCTCGCCACTAAATTCAAAGGAAATGTCCTCGAATCCCATACGACGGAATTCTTCAGACAGCTCATTGATATGACGGCGCATCAGATCGCCGGTTTCCGGCCGTTCTGTCGTGATCGTCACGATCACTGACGTATCAGTTGTCGTGACACGCATTTTCACCCGTCCCAGCTCTTCGGGGTTGAGCGCGACATCAATGTTTCGCTCACCCTTGGTTGCCAATGCCTCGGCCAATTGTACCGCAACCAAACGAGGGGTTTCAGGACGATGGGCCGTACCGGGGCTCATCACAGCCTCGGTCAGCAATTGCGACAAACCAGCCGGTTCAACTGACAGTGGCTCAAGCAACAAAACTTCAGCATCGCTGACAATGATCGGCTCTGACGCTGTCGTCTGGGCCTGCGGTATCACAATTGGCGCCGCGGTTGCTGTCCGACGGGGAGGTTGCGCACTGGCGCTTGCCGATACCGGGGCTACAGTTTCTTCTCTCACAGGCTCCATTACCCGCTGCAATGCTTCGGGCAAGTCTGAGGCTTTAACTTGGTCAGCCTGTTGTTTGGCCTGGAAGTCTGGTTGAGTGGCCGCAGAATTACGCGTCTTGTTGCCCAGAGTGGATTTCGGAACAGACAGATTTGCGACAGCCGTTTGCGCAGCCTTGTCGGCAGCTACCGGAGCATTCTGGTTTGTTTCAGCCACCCGATTCGAATTGTGAGAGTCTGTCGACGGCGACGCAGTCTGCCCCGTCTCTAGCCCCCGCTCTACAGATCCTGAAGTATTCGTTGGCTGCGACGCCGCTGTACCGGGTTGCGTCGACGTCATTCGCATTTCTGCAATACTACGGTGCGCTGGCGGCCGAACCTTTTCACGTGGTGCAGATTGGTCTGATCGCGGATCGTCAGATTTTTTCACTGGCTCAGTACGAGTGCTGTCAGGCGATGATGTTGCCGCACCAAGCACCGGAGCAACACTTTCACTACTCACCCCCTCAGCAGAGTCGTTCTGCATCCCAATGTAACCACCGTCACCTTGCGTAGATGTCACATAATCTGAATGAATTGGCTGTGTTTGCGACGATTCAGGCTCTACGATATCCGACGCAACGGTCTCGACTACGTCAATCTCACTCCGTCCCTCTGCTGTTTCGGACGCATGATTCTCGGATGTATCGTCACCGCCAGCGGATAACTCTGTCTGCTTATCCTCGGTGCTAGTATCGGTATCAACCCGCCCTATGCCGGGCTGAACTTTGGCACCAACGGCGCCCTGATGTTCATCACGTGCTGAATAATAGCTTTGAAAGGTCGCGCCATTACGGGCCGACACGGTTGAGTTGCTTTTTGGCGTTTGGGTACTTTTGACCGCGTCAAAAGCCGCCCCTGAATTAATATTTTCTAACATGTTGTTCCGGACATTCTATCTCGACACGTCCTTTCTACACACAACCGGTTACGGTAATTTTAACCGGTTATGGCGCAGTCTCAGAAAAATCGAAGCAATTCGAAAATATTCATTTGGAGAATCCAATGTCTGACCTAACGCCCTCATTGCCGCCGTCGATGCCCACCTCGCGTCAGGTAACGACTGGCCAGCAAGACCCGCTGCGCAAAGCCGCAGTGCAGTTGGAAGCAACATTTCTTGCGGAAATGTTGAAATCTGCCGGGCTAGGCGAAAGCCGCGAAAGCTTTGGCGGTGGCTCCGGTGAAGATCAATTTTCTACATTTTTAGTCCGCGCTCAAGCGGAACAAATGGCCCAGGCCGGCGGTATCGGCTTGGCCGAATCGCTCTACCACTCTTTGAAGGAGGCTCAAAATGATTGACCTGAACCCACAAGCCTTAATCGACAACCTTGATTCTATCTTGGATCAAGAACGTGAAGCCCTGACCAAGGGTGACCTGAATAAGTTGGGCGGCCTGATGGTAAAAAAGGAAGCCCTGATCAATGACCTGAATGCCATTTCCGAATTGGAACGCGAGACCCTGACACAGGTGCACGGCAAAGTATCACGCAACCAAGTACTGCTGGACAGCGCCATGGAAGGCATCCGTGCAGTTGCAACACGCATGGCAGAGCTGCGCCGCGTTCGAAAAGGTCTGGACGTCTATGACCAGGCCGGACGCAAAACACGCTTTAGCACCCGCGGCAGTGTCGCCCTGGAGAAACGTGCGTGATCCCCTCAATTTGGAGAAAATTCTAAGAATGCCAGTTTTGGAATTAGCATTCCTTTAGCACCTATTGGGCCAATGTCTCCTTGCACCTCAAATACGGGGTGGCGCGAAAGCCATAGGCCGGACGCACCAGTCAGAAGGACGTCATCAATGCCCGATAGGGGCAGATACGACATGGGACCAAAGCGTCCCATAGCTAAAGGATATATGCTATGACCAGCATTCTGACAAACAACGGCGCAATGGTAGCACTGCAGACTCTGCAGTCCGTGAATAATGACCTGACCGATGCCCAAAACGAAATTTCAACCGGCAAGCGGGTTGGCTCTGCCAGTGACAACGCGGCCGTTTGGGCCATCTCCAAGACTATGGAATCCGACATCGCTGGCTTTGAAGCCATTTCGGAAAGCCTCGCCGTTGGTGAAGCGACAGTAGCCGTGGCTTCAGCCGGTGCTGAACAGATTGTGGAAAAACTGACTGAGATGAAAGAGCTGATCGTTTCAGCTCAGTCTGAAAACGTTGATCACGCCAAAATTCAGGCCGACATCACCAAAAAGAGCGACCAGATCCTAAGCATCATCAGTGCGGCCCAGTTCAACGGCGCCAACTTGCTGTCCGATGACGTTGACGGCAACGGCGCGACCGCTTTGGGTGTTCTTGCCTCGCTGGACCGCGTTGGCGCAACTGGTGTTCCAACTGCCACTGAAATCACCGTAAATTCCGTGGACTTTGTGACGAACCTTGATGTCGCTGGTATGACCTCAATCTCTGACAGCACAACTGCTGCGACTGCCTTGGGTGAGCTCGAGCTGCTGATGATCGTTGCGATCGACGGTGCGGCTGCGCTGGGTGCCGATTCTGCCCGAATTTCTGATCAGGGTGATTTTGTCTCCAAGCTGACCGATTCCATGAAAATGGGTGTCAGCTCGATGACAGATACAGACATGGAAGAGGCGTCGGCCCGTCTGAAAGCCCTGCAAACACAGCAGCAGCTGGCTGTGCAATCGTTGACAA
>Ga0209292_1004269_pt1 | contig 15187 bp, 14 predicted proteins | sample GOMGulsemesocosm_2_FD_184634 | JGI IMG/M metagenome (GOLD analysis project Ga0209292, IMG submission 184634) | Methane-oxidizing microbial communities from mesocosms in the Gulf of Mexico - GOM9C Gulf of Mexico (SPAdes) (version 2) | ecosystem: Environmental > Aquatic > Marine > Cold seeps... | reverse complement strand
TATTCACATGCCCTTCCTACACAATAGGAGGTACGACAAAAGTAGCATGTAAATTCGTGTTGCTTTAAGTCGGTACATCAAATTGTGTGATCTGTATATCCCTACATTTAAAAGTCAAGTTTGATTTGTGTGCTCTTTGTGTTCTTTTTGAGCTCTCGTGGGTTTGGTGATACGTGGTAAATCAAACATAAAAATGATTATTTTAGTGAGTTCGCAGCATAAATAACTATTTGATAAGTATTTATTAACTTTTTTATAATTATTATTTAGTTTTATTATAATTAATGGTGACATTTGTGGTGATTTATTGTAGCTGTTTTTGTGGTTGTTTTTTGTGGTGTTTGGCGGTGGTTTTTTGGTGCTTTAGTTGGTGTTTATTTTGGTTGTAACTTTACAATACGGTAGTTTCAAAGCGAGATAACTTACCTGAATGGTATTCATCGTATTTTTACGGGTGTTGTAGGTGAAACCGTTAATGATTACATCGCTAGGTGCAGGTTAGAGAAAGCGGTCAATTTGTTGATTTTTAAAACAGAGCTATCCATTACTCAAATTGCTTTAGATAGCGTTGTTCCGCTTTAGCACGAGGAGAGTTCCTATGGCAGAGCATGATCCATTCATAATGCAGGGTTTTCTGCGCCTCTGATGGCAATAAGGTGAGAGTATGAGAATAGTAGAAGCAAAAATATCAGATTTAGCGCGTTTCTTTGATTATTTGGGAGACCAATTAACCGAAAATGGTGCTGAAGGTGAAGCTCTATTTCAGCCGATATCAAGAACTCAAAATAATGTATCAAAGCAAACGCGTGAAAAATTTGAAAATGGTTTTGATGCAGATTTAGGATCGCCTAACTGGAGGAAGCTCTGGTTAGCTAAAGATTCCTCTGGGCATATTTGTGGCCATATAGATCTACGGCATCATAGCGAAGAGTATTGTTTTCATCGAGTATTACTGGGTATGGGTGTGAGCAGAAAATGCCGTAAACAAGGTGTCGGTGAAAAAATGATGGAAAAAGTAGTCGGCTTTTGTTGTGAAAATCGTAGTATTGATTGGCTTGATCTTAATGTACTCTCGGTAAATATGCCTGCTAAAAGTCTCTATTTAAAGTGTGCCTTTAAAGTTATTGGTGAAATATCTGACTATTATCGAATCGAAGGTGAATCGGTGTCAGAAATAACGATGACAAAGTGTGTCAAAACTTACGTATAACAAATTACCGTATTTGGCGCAAAGACTGAAGCTATTGACGTTATCTCGAAAGCACAGTGACAGCTTAACTTATATATTGAGTAGACATTTTAAAGAGGAATAAACATGAACAAATTCTTAAAGAAAAAACTACTCGCTGTGTCATTACTTAGCTTTAGCACTTTTAGCCAGGCTGCACCAATAGAGGTAACGTTTAGTGATTTAAGTCATCCACAAGCTAACCAATTTTTAGAGCAAACTTTTGATAACTTTTTAAATAACCCGAGTAAGTTAGATGAGACTCTTTCTGATGATTTTGTGCAAGTATTTGGCGCCGGAACAAATGGGAGAGCTGATTTTTTAGCGCACGCAAAAGTGCTATCTGAATCTATATCAGGCGCAAAAATACATTTTGAGGACGTAAATGTTGATAGTAGTGGTGTTATCTCAGAAACCCATACAATTACATTAACAAAAAAAGGAGGAGGAGACGCAGAATTAAGATTTTTGGCTTTCTACTATTTTAAAGATGGAAAGTTAGCGAAGGTTGATGAGTTGTATACTCTTGTTAAAGGCAGTAGTGAAGATCGTGACTTAGGGTCTAGAATTAAATAGCGAAAATATTATCCACCTACACAGGTATTTTCTCGGATACCCGGCTCGGACACAGAGGTCCGAACCGGAGTGCGACATTAATTTATTTTTAACTGCGTATTAAAAAGTAGTGAGTTGCAGCATTTTATGTAATCGCTCTAGGGCAACCGGGCTTGCTTTTAATGTGATACGAATACCTTTTTCATGGTATTCCTCTTCTAGAACCTGCATTTTACTGTGAATTTCACCCATCACACCACTGGCTGTGTAGGGAATATCAAAGCAAGCTGGACACATTTTCTTTTCTAATAAGTTTTGAATTTCCTGATGTACGAACGCGACATCACCTTTGTCATGTGCACTGATTTGTAGCGCATCTGGATAGCGCTCCAGTAGGTCTAATTGCTGTTCTTCGTTTAAGCAATCTACCTTATTGAGTAATAATACTTTGTTATTCAAATCGATATTTAATTGCCCTAATACATGATCTACAATGGCTAATTGCGAAATGAAATTTTCGTCTGATGCATCAACCACGTAAAGCAATAAGTCTGCATTTTTTGCTTCTTCTAAGGTCGAATGAAATGATGCAACCAAATCATGGGGTAATTTCTGGATAAAACCAACGGTGTCGGAGATTAAAATACGCGGTTGTGTCGGCGGCTGTAGTGTACGTATCGTGGTATCTAAAGTAGCAAACAGTTTATCTTCAACTAATACTTCAGAGCCTGTTAGAGCACGCATTAAAGATGATTTACCGGCATTGGTATAACCCACTAACGCCACGGTTAACTGCTCGATACGACCACTGCTTCGACCTTGCATCTCGCGTTGTACCTTGGTCAGTTCGCGTCGTAGCTCGGCTATTTTAGTGCGAACACGGCGACGATTAATCTCAAACACAGTTTCACTGATTGAACGGCCTTTTTGGCGTTCGCGATCGCCACTGCTTTCATCACGTAATCGCGGTGTTAAGTAATTAAGTCGCGCGATCTCTACTTGCAGCTTCGCAGTACGAGTACGTGCGTGTTTACTAAAAATTTCGATAATAACGCGGGTACGATCGTAAACTTCTACGCCGAGTGCCGCTTTAACATTACTTAATTGATTCGGGCTTAGTTCGCAATCGAATACCACAATGTTGGCTTGGCATTTAACATCTGTTGTTGCTAATAATTGGCTTAACTCGTCTTGGTCTAATTCAATCTGCACTTCATCTTCATAAAATGTGCTTTCACCTGTTAACGAGGCTAATTCTTCTAGTTTACCTGCGCCTAATACTGACAGTTGTTTGGTCGATTTTTGTCGTTGCGTTTTAGTCCCAACCACAGAAAAGCCGAGAGTATGAACTAAACGGCCTAATTCAGATAATGATTCGTCCACGTCCTGTTGCGTAGTACAAGGTGTGCGAATAGAAATTAGTAAGGCGCGGGTAACAGAGTGTTCTGTTGTTGTGATCGACATGTCGGTGCTCATAGCTCATTGCTTAAAGTAATATGAGTTGCATCCTACGCATTTCGAATTTCTATTACTAGCGGTATGGACGTTAAAGCGAAAAATAATAAAATTGAGACAGCGCTGAATAATGCTGTAGCGCGTATAAAAGAGTTATATTGATTTCAGTTGGTATTTTTAAATCGCTGATAGCGGACTAAGTAAAATTAGACTCTAACGCCAATTTATGGGACCCCTCACTTACATACACTTACATTTCTTCTGTTTGCATTACGATAAAACTGAAGTAATATCTCAACCCATGCGGACATCGTATAATGGTAATACGTCAGCTTTCCAAGTTGAAGACGCCGGGTTCGAATCCTAGCTGACCGCTCCAAACATTAAAGCTACTCATTGAGTGGCTTTTTTTGTATGGCATACCACCACCGCTTTTAAGTCAATCCGAGTAAACTTATCCTCTCTCGATTTTCTATTCGCTCTCCTAATACGCCACATACTTCCCTTTATTGTCAGTCACTATATATTTTATAACTTAGCAGACTTGTTCTGATATAGTTGATATAAATATTAGTGCGATTTAAATCGTTAACTGACTAAGGAATAAGATAAATGAGCCAATTACTTGAACATGCTGTGACCGTTTTTATGGCCTTTTTTGCCATTATGAATCCGATTGCAAATACCACCGTTTTTGCTGGATTAACAGGGACTATGGGCAAGTCGAAACAAGTCAAAATTGCCGTTAAATCTCTCACTATCACCTTTGTTATTATTGTTTTATTTTCGATTTTAGGTAAATCAATCTTCCATCTATTTGGGATCACGTTACCTGCATTACGTATAACGGGTGGCATTTTGGTATTCCTTGTCGGTTATCATATGCTGCAAGGAAAAAGTTCGAAGTTACATACCGCAGAAGAAAGTAATGATTCAGATGTTGCTGTATCACCGCTAGCTGTACCACTGCTTGCGGGACCTGGCACGATAGCAACTGCAATGAACTATTCATCAGCAGGTGGATGGGGTGAAATTATTATTACAATATCGGCGTTTGCTGTTTTATGTCTTATCACCTTTGTTTGTTTTATTTTTTCGTCAAAGATCATATCGGCAATCGGTGAGAGTGGACTGAGTATTGTTACTCGCCTTATGGGGCTGATCTTGGCTGTTATCGGTGTGGAAATGCTGATCGGCGGTGTAACGGCGGTTATTGGTACGATAGGCTAACAAGACGGTCATAGCGCTTAAACGTCGTAAAGGCGCTCAGTTGAGCGCCTTCTTAGTATTAAGCGGATGATTATTTCAATTCAACAGGTATGTAAAATTGAATTTTTGGCTCGGCAATGATTAAGTTCCCCACATTTTCAATTAAGGCTTTAAAATAATCTTGCTCACAATGAAAGTTGAAGGCGGCTTGGTCGACAAATCTTTCTTGAAATAGATAGATGCTTTTATCTTCCGTGCGTTGTAATTGATAGCTAATACAACCATCTTCTTGTTGTGATGGCTCTAGCATGCTGGTTAGCAATTGTTCTAATTGATTTTCGCTACCCGTTTTGGCAATAAATTCTGCTGTTAAACAAATCATAAAATTTCCTGTTTATATACGCTGTTCAGTGTTTTTAAATAGTTAAACATAACGACCTTTCCGTTCTATAAATTCGATTTTATATCCGTCCGGATCTGAGATGAAAAAGAATTTAGCCAATAATCTATCTTCCCACTGCAGGCATTTAACTTTACTCGGCTGTAAATTTAGATTGGTTAGTTTTTGATGTACGGAATCAATATCTGCAACACTCACAGCCAAGTGACCATATTGATTACCATGAACAGATTCTTCATTTGATGAATGGTTGAAGGTTAGTTCGAGCTCAAAAGCAGACTCCTTGTTCCTTAAATAGACGAGAGTGAAGTCTTTAAAAGGGAACCTGTCGACCAAGTTAAGCTCAAGGGTTTGTTGATAAAACAAAATTGAGCGTTCTAAGTCGGACACTCTTAACATGCTGTGGATCAGTTTGACCATTGGTTACTCTTCCGATTTACTGTGGAAAGCAGAGTAACTAAATTCAGGAAGGTTTAGGTAGTACTAGGGTGTTACATTCAATTTAATTATTATGATTTGTTTCCATAAGCTGCTGTTTCACTATCTCCATAACGTCATCTGGCTTCTTTAAGTAAAGTAAGCAAGCACAGCGTAGCAACGAAGCAAAATTGGATATTTTTCCGTTGTAGTCTAATGCTTCATTGTAGATATAAGTGATAAAGCTTGGTGTCGTCATATTTTGCTGATGCGCGATCTGATCTAAAATATCCCAAAAGCTGGCTTCTAATTTTATGCTTGTAGAATGACCGCTAATACGAATAGATCGAGTGATATAACTGTAACTTTCTAAGGGTTGATTGGCAAAAATCTGGCACATGGCTCACTCTCATTTGAAATGAAAATAATCATGAGATAAAATTATGAATGAGTCAATAATAGTTTTAATGTTCCGGTCTGATATTTTTACATACCAACGTCAAAGGACGACAAGCTTAAAGTAAACTTACGGAAGGGGTTTATTCACGTCGTTTTCTGTATTTTTAGCCAAAAGCTCTCTTGGCACTTGCTGAGAAATGTTTTTTTCATTGGGCTTACAGATTCAGTGGATGAATCTATAACTTCATAGCTAATCCAATATTCAGGACATACTTCAGAGGATGGTGGTAACTCATCAGACTCGATACTGTGTTTTAAAATAACACCATTAGAAAAAGATAATAGGGCTTCAAAATTAGTGACCGTAACACCTTGATCGTTGTAAGCGTTGTTAGTTATCACTTTATTAACTATACGCACTTTTTCATCTACGCCATTTATAGCCTCAATGTATGTGACTAACTGATTCATTTTAGTTCTCCAGTATCAATTCAAGTATACCTAAAATTAGGTGTGAAGTGTTTTAAATCAATTCATTACAATTCTTCATTATTAACGGTTATATATGCTACCCCGCAGTCGTAATACTTTTCACTAATCTCCGATCTATTCGTGTTTTAGATTGTGGTGGTATGAGCCATACCACCACACTATTTTAGTAATAGATTATGACCTTGGTTGAATAACTAGAGGTGTAAAGGTCGCCCTTGCATTACCACCTGATCCATAGTGATCTGTGTATGTTTCACCTTCTTGTAAGGTGTAATATGCATCCACAAAATCATCGTCATTAGTAAACCATGCATCAGGTAACGATTTGATTATTCCATTAGTGATGGTGGCTATAATAGCAAAGCCTTGTACTTCAGGATCTGGAATCGCTTTTAAAATTGTTTCGGCAGCAGATACGAGCTGCGTAGCAAGTTCTTTGTAATTTGTACCGTCATCATGCTCCATCAATATAATATCTGCCGCAGCCCAACGATAGCGTTCCCAATGAATGACGACTTGATTTGGATAGTATTCTTTCTCTGCATAATCAAGATAAGGCATTTCAATGATATCAAGGACTGGCTCATCACGGGTTGGGTTAACGCCATTCACTATCGCGTATACTTCAGCAGCACCTGATATCCAAGGTTCTTGATCATCCTGTAAGCTTATCTGCTTAATTAGGGTTGTCGATATCGGTTTATCTCCAGATTTAGACGCACTTCGCTGAGGATAGGCCGACTTAAGTTGTTTTTCTGAATCAGAGCTTTGAGCTAAGATCTTGCGCATTACTGCTAGCCCTTCACGTATCGTTTGTTGTTTATCTAATTCAACCACGAAAACTGGTCTGTCTGGCAGTTGGTACACATCTAGCAGCTGAATATCACCATTTACATCATAGGCTTCAATATTAGCCCAGTCTTTATCGTTGCCTTCTGGCTCGAAGGCAAATAAGGGTGACACACCGTGCTGCCAGTCGCTCAGCATACTTGCGTCAGCGAGACGAAATTGAACTAAGTTAGGATTATCAACACGCTTAAAAATGGAGTTTTGTACCGAACGAGTTGATAAACCTTTTGCAGAACGTATCGCTTGTTCACTTTTATGCAATGCCTGAGTTGCAACCCCACTAGATTGTAATACTTGATCCGCATTGACTGTTAAATTATATCGATTGATGCCAGATTGTAGGGTTGGCAAGACCTGAGTGTATTGTCGGCTCAGTTCCAATGCTATTTCACGTTTAGCGCTCGCAACACTGATACCGTAGTCTGGTCGCTTCTGGGCTATTTGCTTTGTATCTGCAAATTTAGCTGCAGAAACAAAGGAGGAGTTAATTAAAGCGAAAGGAGCTACTACGATCAGCATAGCTAAAGTCATTTTTTTCATACTGTGTCCCTATTAATTGTTACTCATTTAAACTACGTTGAGTTCAATTCGAATCGTATTGATAACTATTCTCACTGTCAAAGACTTTGTTTCAACTATGTTGATCTTGATTGTTTTTTCTGTATTTTTGGCTTTCTAGTGTTATGAAGATCACTATTCACTTATGGATAGAAATGCACTTTTTTGAGGGTTTTTAACTTGGTGACGGGGCTGTTAATCACGTTAGGTAACCCTAAGGCTATTTTGTTTTATGTGGGATTCTTCCCTACATTTGTCAATATTGGCGATGTGTCTGCCTATGATACAGCTTTAATCATGCTGACGGCTACAGTCGCATTTGGTAGTGTGAATCATGGTTTCAACGGAGGCATTAGTTGCGGTTAGGGCATAGCAAGCGATTTATTAGCGCCATAAAATCGGGCTGCTGTAAACGATTAGAGGCTAACGTTATCCCTACTTGACGTTCTATTTTTTCTACCCCTGTTATGTTTGAAATGGGGATCGCTGTGTAATTTTCATGTTCAAGCTGCTCGGTCGTTAGTGGGGCGAGCAAAAGTCCTATTTGTTGCTCTACCAATGCCAGCGCCCATTCTTCGGTATCAACCGATGCCACACGTTCTATTTGCAGTTCACGCATATAATCCATCAATAGACACATATTGTTACACTGTCGACGTTCAATCATAGCGACACCGTGCAGCTGCTCTAATGTGACATGTGTTTTAAAACTTAGCGAATGATTGTTAGGAATAATTAAGTAGTACTGATCTTGCCACAAGGGGTGGAATGTCGCTAAACTTTTTTTTCTGTCGCAGTTTAAATAATCGTTTGGGTAATCACTGCCTAAATAAATATCTGCGGTATTATCGCTAGTTAAATGCAGCAACCATTGGGGACAATGCTGTTGCAGCTGAGACATGAGCCGTTTTAAATAGACTAAACTTATATCTGCTTGCACTGCAATGGTGATGGTTTGTCGTGATTGCTGAGGGTTAAAATAATCGAACATTGCTCCTGCTTGATTTAACAAGGCTTTACTATGTTGATAAAACTGTTGTCCGGCAGAAGTCGGAGTCACCCCCTTTTTATGACGAGTTAACAGCACTGTATCAAATTCGGACTCCAGCTTATTAATGGCTATCGTGATTGAAGGCTGAGCAACAAAGCATTGTTTTGATGCCCCTGTGATGCTACCAGCGTCGACGGCTGCAACAAAATATTTCAACGCTTTTAAATCCACGAGTACCTCTTTTTATGGCGTGTGAATCTAATTTTAAAGATCACATTAAAAATTTAGGATAGCGCGGCAACGTTGCAGCGACTATTTCATCATGAGCTGGCACAATAACTAACTTTTTATTTTGTATGGTCAATTGATGCAATTTTTCAACCATATTATCGGACTGCTGTTGATCGTAATTGAGATCCACTAACCATTTCACTAATCCGCTGCGGCCTACATTATTTTTCACACCTTTAATTGACCATGTGCTATCGCCAATAAACAGATATTCGTTATTAACCAGTACACCTATCTGACCATGGGTGTGACCAGACAGGTCGATCAAGATGACAGAACCATCATCAAAAATATCTAAACTAGCTGAAAAACCTAATACATTTTTCTTATTTAATGAGATGAAATTCCAGTTTATCGCAGGATCATCAAATTGGCTTTGAATAAAGGCTGGTGGTGCATGTTTTTTTGCGGTTTCAAGTTCATTTTTCTGCACCCATACTGGTGTATTTAAAGCGATGAAATCTTCAATTCCAGATACATGATCCCAATGTAAATGGGTCGGTATGATGGCTTTTAATCGTTTGAAATCATATCCTTGTTTTTGTAGCTGATCTATCACTGGCACAGCCTTAGTGTAAGCAAATAACTGCTGGTCAAGCCAGCTCATGGCCGCCACTTGCTTATCTACGTCTTTACCAAGGCCGGTATCAATTAATAAATCTCCTTGTTCATGTTGAATGAGTACCGCATTGTGCTCGAGCTGACGTTTTTTAAACCAATCCCCACCCGATACAATAAAACCTTCAGAACTGCTCGCAGATTGCCCAGTATTGATGACTGAGAAATTTACCTTAGTCGCGGCGTTTAAGCTGAAAGTAAACACACTTGCCATAATGACAATAACAGCTATATTTTTCATTATTATTACTCCTCAGAAAGAGGAGTTATAATATGCAGCATCAATATATATGTAAAATATACTATATTTATGATAATGACATATTTTTGTTATAGATAGAGTGTTATGAGATATCGCATTTACTTTTGCTGAATAACCTGCAGTCTTAGCGTCGCTGTGTTAATACGCTGGTGCAGCTTAAATGCCACTATCGAGCCATTGTTGGTTTGGTGTATAATTGTGTAACCAATTTGGGAATTCAGAGGCTGGCATGGGCCGGGCAATACCATAGCCTTGCGCCGCATAGCATCCCATGTTGAGTAACATCAAACCGTGTTCCGTTGTTTCAACACCTTCAGCAATGACTTCGCGATTAAAGGAATCAGCTAGCGCAAGGACGCCATTAATAATGGCATAATCATCAGGGTCGTCTAGCATATTTTTTACAAAATACTGATCTATTTTGATCGTATTAGCAGGCAAGTTTTTTAGGTGAGTCAGAGAGGAATAACCCGTACCAAAATCATCTAGAGCGATATTCACGCCTAGTACATCCTGACAGGTATTGAGAATGTTACGGATTGTATTGAGATCACCCAGTGCGCTGCTTTCCAATATTTCTAATTGTAAATATTTGGAGTTTAAATTGGGGTGGCTTGCTAACGCATTTTCAAGTTGCGTTAAGAATGCGGATGATAGCAGGTGATAGGATGCGATATTGACACTTACTTCAATAAAAATACGCTGATTTTGCCATGCCACAATTTGTTTCAATGCTTCATTAATAACCCAATCTCCGATCCGGTTCTCTAATTCTGATCCCTCAATGATCGGTAAAAATTCAAGTGGTGGGATCAATCCTTTCTCTGGATGCAACCATCGAATTAACGCTTCAGCACCAAATACTTCACCGCTTTTCATATTGATTTTGGGTTGGTAATACAAAACAAATTCGTTATTTGATAAGGCTTGTTGTATCTCATCAAGTTGCAGGTGTTTTTTAATCGTCAGTTGATCGTGCTCGGGGTTAAATAGATGGAAGCGATTTTTTCCGGCTAATTTTGCTTGATACATCGAATAGTCAGCGTGACGTAATAAAGTATCTAAGTCAGCATCATCACCTGGATATAGCGTTACCCCAATCGAGACACTAATATTAAAAGTATGCCCTGCGATTATATAAGGCTGGGCCAGAAAATAATTAATTCGTTGCAGTATTTCGTTACAGTGATCAAATGACTCTATATCACCTAGCAGCAGGACAAATTCATCTCCCCCTTGGCGTGACGCGGTATCTTCATCTCTGATATTAGTTTTCAGACGCTGGGCGACAGCAATGAGTAACTGATCGCCTATGTCATGACCATAGCTATCATTAACAGGTTTGAAATTGTCCAAATCGAGAAAACACACACCAAACATAGTGTCAGTTCGTTTACTGTGGGCAATGCTAGACCTAAAACGATCTGCAAGCAGTGAGCGGTTGGGCAACTTGGTGAGCATGTCATAATGCGCCATCAACTCCAGCTTTTGTTGTTGTTGTTTAATCTCGGTTATATCAGAAAATAAACCCACATAGTGTAATGTATCATCATCGTCATTTGTGAGAGAAGAAATAGACAATCGAGCAGCAAAGAGTTCACCGTTTTTCTTTTTATTCCAGACTTCACCATACCAGTGGCCTTGTTCAATGAGGTTTTGCCACATTTCAATAAAGAAAGCAGGACTCTGCTTGTCAGAAGAGAGGATATTCGGGGTTTGACCTAATACTTCGTGACGGCTGTAACCAGTGGTTCGAGTGAAAGCAGGGTTGATATCAATAATTTTACCTGTCGTATCTGTAATCATTAGCCCTTCATTGGTATCGCTAAATACACGGGAAGAAAGCTTGATTTTTTTATCTGACAGATTTCGTTCAATCGCTATCACACTGAGTTGAACTGCGAATTCGAGCAATTTGAAATCGTGTTCTGTTGGCATACTTGGCTTACGTTGGTAAATTGCAAAAGTGCCAAGCAGTTGGTTGTTTGAACCGATAATAGGTTCAGACCAACAAGCGGCTAGTTGAGCCTTGGCTGCTAACGCTTTAAAATTAGTCCAGTAGGAATGAGTTTGTATATTCTCTACAATTACTCTTTTTTTGGTGAACGCTGCGGTACCACAACTGCCTACGCCATCACCAATTTCAATGCCATCAACAGCTTCATTGTAATCATCAGGAATGCGTGACGAAGAAAATCCAGCATTAAGATGAGTACCTTGTGCATTTACCAGTAGCACAGAACAGAGTGATCCCGTTTGTTCTTGTTCGATAAAATTAACGATATGTTCCAAAATTATGTTTAATGGTTCGCCTTTTAATAATTTCTCTAATACGGCACTGCGTGCATTATCACGTAGCTCTATTTTTTTGCGTTGCGATATATTGGTATGAACGCCAGTGCACCAGAGCGGTTTTTTATGTGCATCTGATTCTGTAAATTCGCAGGATGTGTGGATCCATAACCAGTTCCCATCTTTGTCTTTTCTTCTGTATTCCAGCTCAAATGGAATACCTGCTATCAAAGCTTTTTGATATTTATTGGAGACAGATTCAAAATCATCGGGATGAATTTTTTCTAGCCATTGCGCTAAGGTCGTCTGAATATCGCCTGGCATGTACTCTGACAGTTGTTCGTACTGGCCGCCAAATAAGATTTCACCGCTCTGTACGTTTAGCTCAAACCACACTTGACCCGCTGACGTTAGCGCCAAGTTTAAGCGTTTTAAATTATCCCCCAATTCCTTAGTACGTGAAGCCACAATATTTTTAAGTGATGCTTGGCTGTTTTTTATGCGCATGGCTAGTATGGAGAAAAAGGTGGTTAAAATCGTAAATATTATGCCGAACAGAGACGTTACTATAATTGAAGCGTAGTGAGCCCAGCAATTGATAGGGGACACTTTTAACATCCAAGTCACGTTTTCGATTTTTATATTATTTACGACATAGTCGTCTAATAGTGGTTCTGCTGAATGTGATAAAATTTGAATTTTTTTGGTGTCTGGATGAATGCGTGATAACTGATATGCAAACCCTGCCTCTACCAGTGCCGGTAGATTTGCAGTTTCGAGTACGTGTGGAAAATGCATTAAAACAGTTGCAAAGCCCCAAAAATAGGCTTCCCCGTTGGGGTTATCCAAATAGATAGGTAATAGTCCAACGGCCCCATACTTTCCTTGGACTAAATTAAAAGGTCCTGCGAGGGTTAATTTACCGCTATCTCTGGCAGCAAAAGCCTCTTTATTCCGACTAGCTGAAGTGAGTAAGTTATGTCCTATCGCCTTTTCATTCCCTGTTAACGGCGCAATATATTGGATAATACCATCAGGAGCAAGTTGCAGTGCCACAATGCCAGGATAGAAAGGTAACATTTCAGTTGCGAATTGGGCAAAGCCTGCTTCATCAAGGTGTTGATGTTGAACAAAGGCGGCAAGCGGGAAGGTGGCTGATAATACCTGATTGATATTACTCTTAATTAGATTGGCATAACTATCCGATAAGTTTTGAGCTGCTAAGCGCTGTTGCTGATGTTTGTAATTATGAATAGCGTAAACCGTAATAACAGATAGCACGACTGAGGCGGCAAAAATAAGTTGTATGATTAGTGATGTTTTTATTTCTTTAAACATTTTATGCTTCAAGGCGCGCTACGCCAGTCCTCGCTCTATGATTATAGGAAACTATGCTCCTTTCCTCTCCAATTTACACGACACTTTGTTAGTTTTTGTTATATTTTTGTCAAATTTCATCGGAGATAGTTTGCTATTAGTACCATGATGGCGCTGAGTATTGTAGAGGTATTCAATATAATTAAAGATATTTGAGTTGACTTTTTTAGTTTAAAACTGTCTTTCGTCATTTATTTAACTGCTTAAGTTCTGAATTCGTTATGTTTTATCATTGATAGAATATGAAGTTGTGAGTAAGTGAATTCGTACTATTTATTGAGTATCAAATGATTGTTATAGGATCTAGGCTGCAAAATTATTGAAGTTTGTGTGACTTGTGTCATTTACAATTTAAATCTAAACCTAGCGATGCTTTATGTAATGATATGAAAATAAAGTATATTCCAGACTGTTATTTAATTATTAATTATTATTATAAATAAATATTTGAAAAAATATAATTCGATTATATAAAATAGTTGTCAAGGGAGACGTTTCACTGAAAGCCCCCTTTATAGCATTTTAACTTATTTTGTATTGCTTCTTTCGGAGGATATATTATGAACACAATCGACTTAACCCCTCTTTACCGCAGCACTATTGGTTTTGACCGATTAGCACCCTTGTTTAGTCGCGTATTGGGTGCTGATAATACTGTACCGACTTATCCACCTTACAATATTGAGATTCTCGACGAAAATAAATATACGATTACGGTCGCTGCTGCTGGATTTTCTGAGAACGAACTCGATATCAATGTAGAAAAAGGTCTCCTTACTATTTCTGGAGATAAAGTAGATAAAGAGGAACATAAATACCTTTATCAAGGCATTGCTAATAGAGCATTTAAACGTAAATTTGATCTTACTGATTACGTAGAAGTAACGAGTGCCAATCTTGAGCATGGGTTATTAACTATTCACTTGGTTAAAGAAATTCCTGAGGCAATGAAACCTAAACATATTGCCATAAACCAAGAAGAAAAAGTGATAGAACATCAACTTGAGGAAAATGTGAAAATTAAAACTGAAAAAACGGTTTAATTTAGCATAAGGGCTGCGCAGCGGCCCTGTTTCCCCCTCGTTTTTACCTTGATAAGGGAACTGATAATGAACGTAAAATTTTTTGCTAGCTTATTGATTATTTTTTGTAGCCTTTTCACACAAGCAACTGTCGCAGCACTCCCGAATGTTGATGCCAATGGTTCGGCACTACCTTCGTTGGCACCTATGTTAAAAAAGATTAACCCTGCAGTGGTAAATATTTCAACGTTTTCAACGCAACAAGACAGCTACAATCCATTATTAAATGATCCTTTTTTTAAACGGTTTTTTAATATTCCTAAGCAACATGAGTACCAAGCGCAACCAAAAAAACGTCAACAAAGTGCGGGTTCTGGTGTGATCGTAGATGCTAAGAATGGCACAGTGATGACCAATTATCATGTTATTAAAGGCGCTGATGACGTTCAGGTATCTTTGATCGATGGTCGGAGTTATCACGCGAAGGTGGTTGGCTCCGATCCTGATTTAGATATTGCAATTCTATCTATTAAATCGGATAACCTTGTAGAGATTAATATTAGTGATTCAAGAGAGCTCGAAGTCGGAGATTTTGTTGCGGCTATAGGAAATCCGTTTGGTTTAGGTCAGACAGTAACAACGGGTGTTGTAAGTGCACTTGGTCGAAGTGGCTTAGGTATCGAGGGCTATGAAAATTTCATTCAAACTGATGCGTCAATAAATCCAGGTAATTCTGGTGGTGCTTTGGTTAATTTAGCTGGTGAACTTGTGG
>Ga0209292_1004263_pt1 | contig 15192 bp, 16 predicted proteins | sample GOMGulsemesocosm_2_FD_184634 | JGI IMG/M metagenome (GOLD analysis project Ga0209292, IMG submission 184634) | Methane-oxidizing microbial communities from mesocosms in the Gulf of Mexico - GOM9C Gulf of Mexico (SPAdes) (version 2) | ecosystem: Environmental > Aquatic > Marine > Cold seeps... | reverse complement strand
CCCTTGTACAACGTGGACTGATAGAAGCAGGGGTTTCAATCGTAACTCTGCAAGCCCTGAGTGAGGTAACCGCAGAAGGTGTTTCAGTTTCCTGTCGATATACTGGGCGGAAAACACATATCAGCTGCAACAGCGTTGTGCTGATAACCGAGCGCATCCGCGAAACATCGCTTTATGACTCATTGCGTTCGATACCTGACAACGGATTGAAGACACTTGAACTGATTGGCGATGCGTCCAACCCTGGGCTTATCGCCGATGCGGTCTATGCCGGGCATATGGCTGCGCGAAATTTTGAACGCGATCCGGAAGACGTGGCCCTTCAGCCCTTTCGGCGTGAACTGGTATCTTTGGAAATGGATGAGGTGCTCTGATGGCGAATGATGAACTGCAAGTGATGCGTGATCTGGTGGATGCTCAAAAGGAAGGTTTTGCGTTGCCGCGGCATTTCTATACCTCGGGTGAAGTGTACGAAAACGATATCAAGGCTTATTGGAATCATAACTGGATTTGGGCTGGGCATGTCAGTCAGGTACCGGATACCGGCGATTTCTTCCTGTTTGACTATGGGAATGAAAGTATCATCGTTGTGCGCGATCGCGAAGGAGAAGTGCGGGCGCATATGAATGTCTGCCGTCATCGTGGATCACGGGTATGTCTTGAAAAACAAGGCACTGCACGGGTGTTTTCCTGCCCTTATCACGCCTGGACATTTAACTTGAATGGCCAGCTTCGTGGTGGGCGGGCAATGGGGCCGGACTTTGATCCGGCTGAGTATGGGCTTTTTCCTGTGCAGGTGCGGGTGTTTGAAGGCATGATCTTTGTCTGCGCTTCTGAGGACGCTCCGCCAATTGATGCCGGGCTGGCGGAATTGAAACCTCTTGCTGCGCCCTTCGATTTGGCCAACTTGAAAATTGCTCATGAGGCATCATACCCCGTGCCCGCAAACTGGAAGCTGGCGTTGGAAAATTACATGGAGTGCTATCATTGTGCCCCGTCTCACAAGGAGTATTCCCGCAGCCACAGCTTGAAAGACCCATCCGAGATGGAAGGGCTGACGGGGCCATTGCGCGAACGCTCTGCCGCGATCGGACTGCCAACAGATGAAATAAACCAGACAGGGGCCGATGCGGCTGCCCCCGCCGCAGATATTTACTGGCGGCGCTATCCGCTTTTCCCGGGATATCAGACCGGAAGTAAAGGCGGTGAGCCTCTGGCCCCGTTGCTCGGGGATCTGTCTGGCTTTGATGGTGGTGCCACCGACATGCAGATTGGGCCGCTGAATAACTTCCTGATCTATGCAGACCACGTGGTGGGGTACCGGTTTGTTCCGACAGCTCTGCAGGAAACAGACATTCAGATTGTCTGGTATGTGCGCGGAGATGCAGAAGAGGGGCGTGATTATGACACTGAGGCGCTGACTTGGCTCTGGCATGTGACGTCACAGGATGATGAACGCATTATCCGTCACAATCAGGAGGGTGTGAATTCACATCGTTTTGAGCCGGGTCCTCTGTCAGAAATGGAGTGGGGAATTTTGGGCTTTTATTATAGTTATCTCGCGATGATCTGAGAAAATCGGGGAATTTAGTTTTTAGCCGGGGCGATGTTCATCGCCCCGGCTTTTTGTTCAGTGAAGCTAAGCTGCCTTCCAGAGCCCCTCACGCGCGAGATCGTCGGTCGCAAGCCGGATACCCTGTTCCAGCAGATCAAACATCTCGTCGATTTCGTCGCGGGTGATAATCAGTGGTGGGGAAAACACACACATGTTCACGATAGGCCGCACAAGCAGGCCAAGTTCCTGACAGCGGGCGTCAATGCGCGCACCCACTGCGTGATCCAGTGCCAAAGGATCCGGCGAGCGGCTATCGGCGACGCATTCGACGCAACCAACCAGACCCATTCCGCGGGTGTCACCAACGATTGGCAAGTCACGTAACTTGTGCAGCCTTTCCTGGAAGTGTGGGGTCACGTCACGAACATGTTCCAGAATACCTTCATCTTCAAAAATCCGGATATTCTTCAGGGCGGCGGCTGCGCTGACGGGATGGCCGGAATAGGTGTAGCCATTGCTGAAGGTTGCATCCTTTCCGGAATCCACAACGTCTTGTATCAGGCGGTCTGAGATGATCGCGGCCCCCATGGGGACATAACCGGACGTCATGCCCTTGGCGCAAGTAATGATGTCTGGAGTAATGCCAAAAACGTCTTCGCTGGCGAACCAGTGGCCCAGCCGCCCGTAACCAGTGACGACTTCATCAGAAATATAAAGCACATCGTGTTTGCGACAGATTTCTAGGCATCGTTTATGGTATCCTTCGGGCGGAACGATGACTCCGCCAGACGATAGGATTGGCTCTGCTATAAATGCCGCAACCTGATCGGCGCCAAGCTCTAGGATGGCATTTTCAAGATCCGCAAGTTTTTCTTCAAGGAATTCGTTAACCGACATGCCTGACGGACGGCGATAAGGGTTCACATCGGGTAGAAAATGTACCAGTTCGTGCGCGACATCCATCCAACCTTTGTCACGCTCTTTGCCGCTCATCGTTGCGGCAAGGTAGGTGCTGCCATGATAGGCTTTATGCCTTGAAATCACTTTCTTTTTTTCTGGTTTCCCCAAAACGTTATTGCGGTAGTGGATGAACCGCAAAGCGCTGTCGACAGCAGTCGACCCACCCGTGGTAAAGAACACAGTGTTCAGGTCGCCCGGTGTTCGGGCTGCAATTTCATGGGCCAGTTCGGCCGTAACAGAGTTAGAGTTATTAAAGGCTGAGTAATAGCCAAGTTGCATCGCCTGATCGGCCATTGCCTGTGCCAAATCCCGGCGGCCATATCCGATCTGGACACACCACATACCACCCGGGCCATCCAGCAACCGTTTGCCATCTTCTGAGTAGACATAAATGCCTTGGGCCCCTTCGACAAAAGTCCTAGACCTATCGCGCACGGTTGCAGAGTTTTCCCATGGGTGCAGAACATTTTCGCCATCCCATTCACGCAGTGCGTCATTTTCGCTACCATTCTCGAGCATTAAGTTTCCTCTTTTCAAAAGTCACGATTCACTGATATACGATAAATGGACGATCGTCCATTTACATTTCATTGGTAGTGGCGTTTACTGATTTAGACCCAAGATCGGAGAGTTTTATGAGCGAAACAACCCAAGTAAAAACCCGTCGCCGCAGCGGCGGTCGTGCGGCGCGCAAAGCGTTAAGATCACGGGACGATAGTTCAACTGCAATTTGGCCCGGCGTTTCTGGTGGTCGCTACAGACCACTGTCCGATGCTGATATGGACCGCATACACCACGCGGCGCTGACGATCCTTGAGCGTACCGGTATTGGGGATGCGACCGAAGAACTTCTAGAACTGGTACTGCCAAAAGGCGCTGTTCTGAATGAGCATAACCGTTTGTGTTTCCCGCGCAGCTTGATGGAAGATATACTGACGAACACGGCCAGTGAGTTTTATGTGCATGCTCGCGGAAGCCGGGCAGGCAAAGACGACATGCATTGCACCAAAGAAAATGTGTATTTTGCTAACTCTGGCACTGCCGTTACAACTTTTGACGGGGTCAGCAAAACCTATCGGCCTTCAACCCTCCAAGATATCTACGATTTTACCAGACTGGTGGACCAGTTGGATAATATCCACATGACGGGTGACACCGTTCTCGCGACTGACGTGCCTCAGGACTATGAGCATGATATGAACATGCTTTACGCCATTTTGGCCGGAAGCGAAAAACCGTCTTGTCTGACCTTTCGCACGCGTGAACATATAAAGCCAGCAATTCACATGTTTGATCTTGCTTCAGGAGGTGAGGGAAAGTTTCTCGAAAAACCTTCGGTCATATTTGGCGGATGTCCGATTGTATCGCCTTTGCGTTTCGGCCGGGAAAACCTTGAGATCATGATCGACACTGCAAAAATGGGCCTAGTTTGCGATCTTGCGGTGCCGCCTCAAGCCGGTGCAACTTCGCCTGCGCCGCTGGCAGGAACATTGGCGCAAGCGGTTGCGGAAACGCTTGCCTGTGTGGCTGTCGTTAATCTGATCAATCCGGGTTGTCCTGTTGTTTTTGCTGCATGGCCCTTCATTACCGACCTGCGCACGGGCAGTTTCACGGGCGGTAGCGGTGAGCAGGCGCTGGTTTCAGCGGCGGCGATCCAGATGGGCAACTATTACAACCTGCCGACCAGTGTTGGCTGTGGCATGACGGATGCCAAAATTCCCGACGCGCAGTACGGGCTCGAAAAGGCACTGACGTTTTCGCTCGCGGCCCATGCCGGGGCAAACAGGCTGTGTGAATTCGGTGGCATGGTCGGCAGCCTGATGGGGTGCAGTTTTGAATCGATGGTTATCGATAATGAGGCAGCCGCAATGATTGCACGCACAGTTCGCGGGATTGAAGTGTCGGACGACACGCTTTCGGTGGATGTAATCCACGAATGCGCCATTGATCCCGGGCATTTCCTTGGGAACGGTCAGACACTTAAGTATATGGAAACTGAGTATATTTATCCTACACTGATGGACCGGGAATTGACGGATACTTGGGAAAAGGCCGGGCAGCAGGAGTTGTTTGATCGCAGTAAGCTGGTGTCTGACAAAATCCTAGGTAGTCATTTTCCGAACTATTTCGGGGCAAAGTTGGATATGGAAATACGGGAAAAATACCCAATAAAACTACCTGAAGGCAAAATGCGTGTCTGAAGGGGCGTGCCCTCATGGAAATCGACATGAGGCGGGCAGGGTGCTGAATTAGCGCCTTGCCATGATAAATATTCCCCTTTTACGCATTTCAAAACGAGCCCTGAGATCATCCGACTAGCGGTGATCTTATACATCCGGCTCCCACTGTCGTATCGAAATGTGGAAGGTTCGCGGTATGAGAACGGGATTGAAACCAACCATGAAACTGTGTGGCTTTGGTGGCAATAAGAACGACTTTGATGGATTTCCCAGCCTCGGTCAGACGGTGACGAAATGCCTAGAAAGCATGGCTAAGCTGAGAAGCATGGAGCGCTGCAATGTAGAGTAACGAGCGCACGGGGGACCGCCCTCACTTATCATTCGGCGCCCCTCTTTTCCACTCTGGCGCGGCCTTCTCACGAGATAAAGGGCAGCGATACTGGCCATGCAGAAGTGAGTTCGAATTGGTCTGCCAGCACCCCAAGCTATCCCCCGACTAGCCTACTTAGTAGAACCACTTCACTTGTTTCATTGATTGGTGTGGCCCAGGTGTCGTTATAGATGCGTCCATCAATTGACACGGAGACGCCACGCTCAAGCTGTGGTTTCAGGGCCGGATGGGCCGTTGCCAGCCCATCCAGTAATTCACGCAAATTGGTCGCGATAACTTCAACCTCGTGGTGACCAGCGGCGAACTCGGCCAACGATCCCCAGAGGCGCACCATAACCATTCACCCCCCTTTCAGGGCAGCCAACACTTTAGGCGGCGACATCGGCAGGCTGGTCAGCCTGATGCCGGCGGCCCGTGACACTGCATTGGCGACGGTAGCCAATGGCGGCACAATGCCGGTTTCTCCGACGCCGCGCACACCGTAGGGGTGCCCCGGATTTGGGATTTCTAGGATCACCGGATCGATCATCGGCAGGTCAGATGCGACGGGAATACGGTAATCAAGGAAGCCCGGATTTTGGAGCCTTCCATCCTCTCCATAAACGTATTCTTCGTTCAGTGCCCAGCCGATGCCCTGCACAGCACCGCCTTGGAACTGCCCCTCCACATATGATGGATGAACAGCCTTACCGGCGTCTTGGAATACGGTGTAACGCAGGATTTTGACCGCGCCGGTTTCCGGGTCCACTTCTGTATCGGCGATATGGGTGCCAAAGCTGACGCCTGCGCCTTCGGCGTTGACTTCGTGATGGCCAGCAATCGGGCCGCCGGTGTTGGCAGCAATTGCAGCAATTTCGCCAATCGACATCGGAGGGAACTTCCCGGCGTTTGGCCCTGCGGGTTGCGCCGCACCATCAACCCATTCCACGGCATCCACATCGATGCCCCAAGTCATGGCGGCGCGTTCCTTCATAATCTCAATTGCGTGGCGCGCCGCCTTGATCGTGGCGAGGCCGACCGCAAAGGTCACGCGTGACCCGTCTGTCACCTCGTTCTGACCAAGCGAGGCTGTGTCGGCAACAATGGTACGAACCTGTTCCATCGGGACACCAAGTTCTTCTGCGGCCATCATCGACATCGAAGCACGCGAGCCGCCAATGTCAGGATTTCCCTCGGAAAGCGAAACAGTTCCGTCCGGGTTGATCATCAGCGACACACATGTATCACCGCCAAAGTTGAACCAGAACCCGCAAGCCACACCACGCCCCTGGTTTTTACCCAAAGGTGCGGACCAGTGTGGATGGGCTTTGGCAGCTTCCAGCGTCGCCTCCAGCCCAATCGCAGGATAAGTCGGCCCATAGGCGGCACGAGTGCCTTCGCGGGCGGCATTTTTCAGACGCACGTCGATAGGATCAAGGCCCAGCTCGCCGGCAAGTTCGTCGATCACACTTTCGACTGCAAAAGCAGCCATCGGCGCACCTGGTGCGCGGTAAGCGGCGGCTTTGGGTCGGTTTGTCACAACGTCCCAGCCTGTGGTGCGGACGTGTTCAAGGTCATATGGTGCAAAACCCGTCATGGCCCCAAGGGTTCCGTTCATCGCCTCGTAAGCGCCATTCTGATATCGATAGTCGCCCGTGGCCGCGGTAATTTTACCATCCTTGGTCATACCGATTTTGATGTCGATCGAGGTGGATGCTGTCGGGCCTGAGGCGCGGAACACTTCATCCCGGGTCATGGTCATCTTGACTGGGCGGCCGGACTTTCGACTAAGCACCAGTGCTGTTGGCTCAAGGAATACCGTGGTTTTCCCGCCAAAGCCGCCACCGATTTCCGAGGCAGTGACGCGCAGGCGACCCGCATCAAGGCCAAGAATGGCAGCGCAAGTGTTGCGCACCATATAATGGCCCTGGGTGCAAACCCACATATCCCCTTGGCCATCAGCACCGAGAGTAGCTAGGCAGGCGTGCGGCTCGATATAGCCCTGATGGGTCGCCGCGGTTTTGAAAGTGCGCTCGATGATCAGATCGGCCTGTTTGAACCCTTCCTCGGGGTCGCCGTGGCCATATTGGTTGCGCGTCAATACGTTGTCAGACATCTCTGCTGGCACGGTTTCTTGTTTGCGCCCCTTGAGCAATACAGGGGCGCCTAGCTTCATCGCGTCATCGACGTCCATCACATGTGGCAGCACGTCGTAGTCGACTTTGATTGCAGCCACTGCGGCAATCGCGGCATTTCGGGAAGTGGCGGCAACGGCGGCGACGGCGTGACCATCATAAAGTACCTTTTCCCCGGCCATGCAGTTATCAAGGATATCCGCTGTGGCATTATCTTCGGGCTGATGGGTAAAGTCGGCGCGGGTCACAACGGCTTTTACACCGGGTAACGCCTCGGCCGCTGAGGTGTCGATGGATTTGATACGCGCATGCGCATGCGGCGAGCGTAATACCATACCCACAAGCATGCCGGGGGCCGAAATATCAGCGCCATAGCGGGCACGACCGGTAACTTTGTCAATTCCATCGGGGCGCAGAGGACGGGTTCCAACGACTTTGAACTCACGGGGGGTGTATTCAACTTTGGTCATCAGGCGGTCTCCCTCATGTTTTTGGCGGCGGCCAGAACGGCGCGGATGATTTTGTCATAGCCGGTACAGCGGCACAGGTTTCCGGCCAACCAATAACGGGTTTCTTCCTCAGACGGGTCCGGGTTTTTCTCAAGCAGCGCCTTGGCGGCAATCAGGAAACCCGGTGTACAAACGCCACATTGCAAAGCAGCGTGATCCAGAAAGGCCTGTTGCAGTGGGTGAAGGGTTTCACCTTCCGCCATGCCTTCGATGGTTTCGATCTTAGACCCTTCAGCCTCGGCCCCTAGCATCAGGCAGGAACAGACCAGCCGTCCGTCAAGTGTGACGGAACATGCACCGCAATCGCCCGAGGCGCAGCCCTCTTTTGATCCGGTCAGGTCGAGTCGGTCGCGCAGGACATCCAGCAGGGTTTCATCAGCCTGGCAAAGAAATTCGACAGCATCACCGTTGATGGTGGTTTTGACGTGAATGTGGCTCATTTATTTGTCCCCTTTTGCACGGGAGTAGGCGATTTTTGCAGCACGTCGGGCAAGCACGCCAGAGACGTCCTTGCGAAACGCAACGGTGCCGCGCTTGTCGTCAATCGGATTGGCAGCAGTCGAGGCGGCAAGGGCCAACCTGTCAAGTGCCGCGTCATCGAGTTTTGTACCAATGATCGCCTCAGCGGCTTCTTTGACCAGCAACACCTTGGGTGCAACCGCACCGAGAGAGACGCGGGCCTCGATTATAGTTCCGTTGTCATCCAACGTGAGCGATACGCCACACCCCACTACGGCGATGTCCATTTCAGTACGCGGGATGAAACGCAAATAAGCATCTGCGCTGTTGGCGGGGCGGGCAGGCAGAAAAATGGATGTCACCAGTTCTTTCTGCGTCAAAGAGGTTTTGCCCGGACCTTTCGGAATGTCTTCCGCAGCCACATCACGCGTGCCGTCTGGTCCCTCGACGCGAACCATCGCGCCAGCGGCAACTAGGGCAGGTACACTGTCGGCGGCAGGGCCCGCGTTGCACAGGTTGCCCACAGGTGTGGCGCGCCCCTGAACCTGAGTTGAACCAATCAGATCGGTGGCCTCGACCACGCCAGGCCAAGCTTCACCAAGGTTGGAATGTTCGCTCATCTCTGCACCGGTTACGGCCGCACCAATGCGAAATCCGCCAGCTTCCTGTGTGATGGCACGCATTCCGTCGATTTGTTTGATATCCACAATGGTAGAGGGTGCGATATGGCCTAGGCGCAGGCGAACCAGAAGATCTGTCCCGCCGGCCAAAACGCGTGAGTTTTCGTCTGCGGCTAAGAGGGCCAGAGCGTCCGCAACAGATTGCGGCGATTGATAATTCATTTTTGCGGCTCCTGAGCTTGGATTATAAAGTAGTTAGACCACTACAGATAGATTGAGACTGACAGCGCCCGGACTGCAAGCGGTTATCGTGCATATGGACACAATTATGCAGCGGATTTTGCATGCAGCATCTAGAACTGGGCCGCCGGTTCAGCCCAGTATAGAACATACGCAGAGTTTCGCGTTTCCCCGGCTACTGTACCATCAGCGGGAAACGAGAGCAAAACGTTGCATTTCTTTCAGTTTAATGTGGTTCTGCCAGGGGGAATGTTGTTGTGAAGGACCGTGAGATTTCAAATACACCAGCATGACAAAACGCGACCTATTCAAGTATTTCAAAACTAATCCCGACATCATCCGTCCCACATTGGTTTTGGTATTGGTGAGGGGGGCTGCGCAGGGATGCACTGGATTTGAGAAGTGTCGTGCGCCCTCTTGGGGAAGAGAAGGAGACCGTCGCGCCAGTGCGAGATATCGGCCATGATGAACAGGCGCATTTTGGGCATGATATTTGCAAAGTGCAGTACTTGACCCTGTGTGGGTGCGAAGCGTCCTCCCGTGGGGAGGGCAGGCGCTGCCCGTGCTATGCAGGGGCGGTTATTTTGCTTCGGTCTTCTTACGATGGAGTTTTTGCACCAAATGGTCGGTCTCGCCCTGTAATTTCATTTCGTACCGCATGATGTATTTTAAGCTGTAATCTGCGATCTTTGATGTTTCAGGATCGGACCAGAATTTTTCTTTGATTTCGCGGAAGTAACGTTGCTCCGGGATCATGAAGTTTGCTTTTGTTTCGTTAGCACTTTGATAGATCGCATATGCGGTCCAGTCAGCCAAGGACAGTAATGTTTCTTCAGTCTTCTTTGTCGATGTGATCGACAGGGGGGCGATTCTAGCTAGGTAACGTGCATTCTCATGAAGAGGTCGACGTCGATTTTGTACGATATAATTTCGCAACCTTTGATAGTCGTGTTTCTTTTCTTCAAAAACCACGGATGTTTCTTTTGAAGGGATGTCATTTACAGATAGGAAGTGACCAACTCTTTCGAGTAAATAATGAAGGCACTTATTGTAATAGTATTGGGCTTGCTTTTCGCCTGCGATTTCCTTCTTGTAGCTCCCAACTATGGATTTTCGGGAAACAACCCCAAAGAGTTGTACTCGCATATCTTTTACAGAGCGTGCAAAGTAGGCGACTTTTAAGTGGGTCATATCAGTACAGTGTAATTGTTTTGTTTGGGTGGTTTTGCAAATTTCTTCTTTTGATGCGTTTGGAACTAGTGCCGCGCCAAAAACAAGAAAGGGGGCTGACCCGTATTTTCGTTCAGATGTGCGAAATTTGTTAAGATCCTGATCTCACTCTCGTCAATATATAGGGTGTAGTGGTGTATATCAGTTTTCATTTGAATTTCTCATCTGACAATAGATATCAACTATAGGTTGAATTTACCTGTTTGACAAGTTCCTTAAACGTGAAGTTTTGTGCTTTTATGAGAGTCCGTTGCGTCTGATCCTAGTTGGGAGCGAAGCGCCCTCCTGAGGGAGGGACAGGTGTTGGGGGAATGGTGTGGTTTGCAATTAGGGGCAGGTGAAAATGCAGCCTTAATGCAAAAGCGCCCCAGTGGGGCGCTTCTCGTAAGGTTTAATCGTCCATTTTGAGGGCGTTGATGAAGGCCTCTTGGGGGATGTCGACGCGGCCGAATTGGCGCATCTTTTTCTTACCCTTTTTCTGCTTATCCAACAGCTTACGTTTGCGTGATGCGTCACCACCGTAACATTTCGCCGTCACGTCTTTGCGCATGGCAGAGAGGGTTTCGCGGGCAATGACTTTGCCGCCAATCGCCGCTTGGATCGGGATCTTGAACATGTGACGCGGGATCAGGTCTTTGAGCTTTTCGACCATGGCGCGGCCACGGGTATCGGCACGGTCGCGGTGCACCATAGTGGAGAGCGCATCAACCGGTTCATCATTCACCAGCACCGACATTTTCACCAAGTTATCTTCGCGATATTCGGTCATGACGTAATCAAACGACGCATAGCCCTTGGTCACGGATTTCAACCGGTCGTAGAAGTCGAAAACCACCTCGTTGAGCGGCAGGTCATAGACAACCATGGCGCGGGTGCCGGCGTAGGTCAGGTTTTCCTGAATGCCGCGACGGTCCTGGCAGAGTTTCAGCACGTCACCGAGGTATTCGTCAGGCACAAGGATGGTGGCCCTGATGCGCGGCTCCTCAAGGTGATCAACCATGGTGAGGTCAGGCATATCGGCAGGGTTGTGCAGTTCCTGCATGGTGCCGTCGCGCATGTGAATATGGTAAATCACCGAAGGCGCGGTGGTGATGAGGTCGATGTCATACTCACGCTCAATCCGATCGCGAATGACCTCAAGGTGGAGCAGGCCGAGGAAGCCGCAGCGGAAACCAAAACCAAGAGCGGCGGAGGTTTCCATTTCATAGCTGAAGGACGCGTCGTTCAGCGCAAGTTTCTCGATTGAGTCGCGCAGGTCTTCGAATTCGGCGGTGTCCACGGGGAAGAGACCACAGAACACCACGGGCTGTGCGGGCTTGAAGCCGGGCAGGGCGTCGGTTGTGCCCTTCTTCTCGTGCGTGACAGTGTCGCCAACGCGGGTATCGCGGACTTGTTTGATAGACGCGGTCAGGAAGCCGATCTCGCCAGGGCCCAATATGTCGATGGGTTCCATCTGAGGGCGGAACACACCAATGCGATCAACAGGGTAGACAGCGTCGGTGGACATCATACGGATGCGATCGCCCTTTTTGAGCTTACCATCGATGACGCGTATCAGAACGATCACGCCGAGGTAGGAATCATACCATGAATCCACCAACATTGCCTTCAGCGGCGCGTCGGGATCTCCGATGGGGGCGGGCAGATCTTTGACGATGGATTCTAGCGTTTCGTGGATGCCTTGGCCGGTCTTGGCAGAGACTTGGATGGCGCCAGTGGCTTCAATGCCAATGACGTCTTCGATCTGTTCAGCCACGCGATCACAGTCGGAGGCCGGTAGGTCGATCTTATTCAGGATCGGCACGATCTCATGTTCGGCTTCCATGGCGTGGTAGACGTTCGCCAAGGTCTGAGCTTCGACCCCTTGCGAGCTGTCGACAACCAAGAGAGAGCCCTCAACCGCACGCATGGAGCGGGAGACCTCATAGGCGAAATCGACGTGGCCGGGGGTGTCGATGAGGTTGAGAACATAGTCCTCGCCATCGTCGGCCTTATAATCGATGCGCACCGTGTTGGCTTTGATGGTGATGCCGCGTTCGCGTTCGATATCCATGCTGTCGAGCATCTGCGCCTGCATATCGCGCTCAGACACTGTGCCCGTCTCTTGGATGAGGCGGTCAGCGAGGGTGGATTTCCCGTGGTCGATGTGGGCCACGATGGAGAAATTGCGGATTTTTGAAAGCTCAGTCATGGGATTGGGATATGGCTGGGAATGTGGGCGGGGTCAAGGTTTGTTGCGCTTTGAGGGGAAGAACTAACTCACATTGATATGTGCTTATGTTTAAGGGGCCCACAAGACCCAAGCTAGTTGAGTTTTAAATGCATAATTGTTTTGCCTTTGTGAAACTGGTTAGTTCCAGTTTGGAGCGCGCATTAAACTAGGAAATATAAAATGAAAAGAATCGTTAAGATTCGCATGGCCTTTGCTGGGGCCCTAGTCATTGTTGCTTGCGCTGTTGAAAAAAACACCGTTGCCAATTAATTGGGAGCCGAGCTGATGGCTCGGTTGTGCTTGGTTACCAATTTGGAGCTTTTGAAATTCCAGAGGTGAATTGGGCGGCCGCAAGTGACAGTGCTGCGCGTCGTTGCCAAGCATGGGGATACCGGGCTGCTGATCCATTTGAAGGTACTCAATCCCGGTGTGAACAAAGCGATATGTATGGTAGCTGTACGCTGACAACAGTTTCCAAAACCTACCAATGTCTTAACTAATTTAGCTCTTCTAAACTAGGGCTGAGATCGTGAGGTTTCGTGATCGAATGAGATGATTTTGCCTGTTTCGCGTACGGGCAGCGCCTGCCCCTCCCCACGGGAAGATGCTTCGTACCCACGTAGGGTCAGGCGCTGCCCACTGCATCTATCTCGATCAATCGATTTTGCCTTCTCTACTCTTGGGCGGTTAGCTGACACAGATCAAAGCCCTGCGGGGCAACACGGGGTAGGTGAGTGTAACTTCAGGCTTACACAGGAAAGGTTTGCCCCATGTTACGCCTCGCCACCACTCTCTATTCTATTGTTGGATCTTCGCTTGCCGGGGCCGCGGTTGTTGCGGTTTTGGTCATGGGCTATGGCACGATGATGCCAATCATTTACGCCGCAGCGGTAGGGGCGATTGTCGGTGTACCTGCGACTTGGTTTGTGGCCAAGGCAATCAGTGAATTGAAGTAAGTTTACGCATCCAGAAAGACACGCACGGCGGCCTCGAACTCTCGGGGTTTGTCGGCGTGTAACCAATGGCCAGCACCGGGTATTTTGGCGAAACGGGCGGCTGGAAAAAGCGATTTTATCAGCGGGCGATGTTCAGGGCGGATGTAATCTGAGGTTGCACCGGCGAGAAAGAATGTTGGGCCCTGGAAGGTCTGATCGATGATCTCGGGGAAGCCGATGATCGCCTCCATATGCTGGCGCAAGGCCGCGTGATTGAGGCGCCAGCGTTTGGGCGTTGCACGCAGATCAAGCGATTGCAGCAGGAATGCACGGACGCCTGTTTCGGGCACGCTCTCTTTCAGGGCTGCATCGGCTTGCTGCCGGGTGTCGATTGTTGTGAGGTCAAGGGCTTCCATCGCGTCGATCAGCGGGGTTTGGGTGTGGCCATATCCTACGGGCGCGATATCTGCTATAATCAGCTTACGAATAAGATCAGGGTGCAGGAGGGCCAGCATCATGGCGCTTTTTCCACCCATGGAATGCCCCAATACATCAGCCTTGCCACCCTTGGCACGGATGACTTCTGCGAGGTCATTTGCGAGATCAGGGTAGCTGTGGCTGGCCTCAAACGGGCTGTCGCCGTGATTGCGCATATCGACGACAATGACGTGGCGTGTATCGCCTAGACGTTTGGCAATCACACCCCAGTTGCGCGCAGAGCCAAAGAGGCCATGGGCAACAAGCAGCGGGGGGCCGTGATTGTCGGTGCCAAATTCATTATAGTGTAACATGGCCACGGTGTAACGTAGCGAGATCATGGATGCCAGTTCTTGTTTCGGGTCATTGAAATGTGTGTGGCACTGGCCTATCTCAATGCCTCAGGAGGCCGCGATGAACCCGTTAGATATTGACCAAAAAGCTGAGGATATATTTGACGCTTTGGGGCGGAAGCTGCGCCTGCGTGGTAAGACGCTTGCGGTGAGAGTGAAAAAAGCAGGGCGCTTGTTGCCGCGTAGGCTACGTCGAGACCTTGCTTATATGACTGAGGCGCTTGAGGTGGCTGGAGACCCGCGACTGGCACGGCAGGTTGATTTGAAACGGATTGAGCGCACTCACCGGTACGCTCTGATTTGGCTGAGGGATGTGGATCCAACCGCGCAGGCACGTGATCTGGCTTGGGAAACCGCATGGCGGGTGGCGCTTGCCGTGCTGGTTGTTGGCGGTGGCTTATTGGCTGTTCTGGCCTGGCAGGGGTATGTTTGAAACGGCAATCGCTATGCAGGTGCGACCGTGCCGCGGCATTCAGAATAGTTAGGATCAACCCGATTTTTAGACACACATCACAATCTCCGCCGTTAAAGGCGACAGACGGGTGCGGGTCATGTCAGCAGGGATGCGCTTGGGTTGATGGGTGTTCAGCGAAGTGATCTCGGAGCTAATGATTTTTCGGCCAAGTAAGTTGCGTAGCTAGGGAATGACGATGTGCTAGTGCCTGTGATCTTGTGTCTGTGTCGGTTTCGCCCTATTCCCTGAACGTGGTTCAATTATTGGGTGAAGCTAAGATGGCGGGCAAAGTTGCAGAACGCAAAGAAGCATTGCGCAAGAAACTAGTGGATTTGGCTGAAGCGCAGATTGCCAAGGCGGGTCTGCGATCAGTGAAGGCGCGGGACCTAGCGAAAGATGCGGGCTGTGCGCTGGGCGCGATCTATAATGCGTTTGAGGATTTGCAGGCGCTCTATATTGAAGTGAATGGGCGCACCTTCCGGCGGTTGGGAGTGGCTGTGGCC
>Ga0209292_1004261_pt1 | contig 15194 bp, 13 predicted proteins | sample GOMGulsemesocosm_2_FD_184634 | JGI IMG/M metagenome (GOLD analysis project Ga0209292, IMG submission 184634) | Methane-oxidizing microbial communities from mesocosms in the Gulf of Mexico - GOM9C Gulf of Mexico (SPAdes) (version 2) | ecosystem: Environmental > Aquatic > Marine > Cold seeps... | reverse complement strand
CAAAGAAAGTAACCATACGCTCTGAGGTGGTCGTCAACCTTTTTTAACTAAACCATCTTTTTATTACGCTTCTCTAAAGCAAATAAATATTTGGGTTCATCATAGGTTGAATGATTCATCCAGCACCGAAACATAATGCGGATCCACTTAAAGGCCAGTGCTCTTATCGTGGCTTGGTGCGTCATCCCCGATTCACGTTTTTTATCATAAAACTTGCGAGCCCAGAAAGAATACCGAATAGTTTGGTTTGCCCATTCAATAAACGTTTGCCGCAAGAATTTTGAGCATTTATACCGCCAGTGTGTCCAAGTAGATTTACCGCTTCGAACAACTACAGGGGCAATACCCGCGTATCGATTGACTTCATCGGCACTGGAAAATGCATTTCTGTCAGTGCCAAAGGCAACTAATAATCGAGGTGCTAACGTACAGCCAGCCCCTGGAAATGATGAAAATATATCTTTATCTTCATGCTGCTCAAAAAGCGCGGAAATCTCAACGTTGTATTGTTTTATTATTGTTAATATCGGTTTCAGAGAGCGAACCAACGCGAGCACATATCGCTGATATGGATTAATAATAGCGTCGTCCTCAGTCAGAGAGATGGCCTCTTTAATAAGCTTAAGGCGCTGCTCAATTAGATGTTCTCGTCCACAATGATGAACCTTAAAGAACTTTTCTAATGTATCTCGTTTGGTTTTTTTAAGCTTGGATAGATTTGGCCAACGTTCAATGAAATCACAAAAAAGTGGTGTATCTAAGTCCTTAAACAGCTCGAGAGTCAATGGGTAATACGCTTTTAGGGCTGTGGTTATCCTACACGTGTATTTCACTTTTTCTTTTACAAACGCTTTTCTGTGTATCGTTAATGTCTCAAGCACACGGGTATCGTGAGTATCCAATGTAACTTTATGCAAGTTATTTTCGTGCTTATTGAGGTAATCCAGCTGTAAAAAAGCATCAGTAGGATCATCTTTCGCACCACTTTGGGTAAACACTTTCCGATAATTAGCCAGCGCTTGAGGAGGCACAAAATAAAGCGTAATAAATTTGTACTTTAATAGGCATGACACAATTGGCCCCGTTTTTAACTCTAAGCAGATTGCCACTGGCTGATTCTTGAATTTAAGTTTTAACGATAATGCCCATTTATCGATAGCCGCTGGAGTGTGTTTAAAAGTACCATATTCGAGAGTTTTATTATTTCCCTCCTGTAAGCAGAAATCATGTTTTTCATCAGCCCAATCGAGCCCAATGCGTGCAGCAAATTGTTCATTGCTCATAGTCACTCACCATTTAGGTTATTTGTGATATGTTTAGAGTTGGTATGCGATCTTACTTCTGCGAAAATATTATAGATGAGTCGATGGTTACGACGATCTCTGAGTATTCGTTATCGAAGTAAGAGCACCTTAGTGTTCGAAAGCATGGTTATAAGCTTCGTAAGCTAAAGAAACCTATTCGTAACACTAAGGCGCATACTCGTTACATTCTGATTATGGTATTAAATCTAAATAATGATAAATTTAAAGCCTTGAAGGACTATAAAAGAAATCGGCCCGCGGCTTAGTTGCTGATATTAAATAGAATAACCGTCTTAACGGAACCGATTTTAACGTGCATCCATGCACAAAAATCTAAAAACTCGTCCCTGAATTTTTCTCCTAACGGTTATCCTATTGAATGCAACTAACAACGGGGATTACGACCAATCACAACGCGCGGCTAGAGCTAACTATTGTATTTAAATCCAAGGGAAAACCTAAAACAAGACACAGTTCACGGGAACATAGCCAACTGGATCAGCTATTAACCCACCATATAAGTGCCAGTGCCAAAAGCAATATGATCACCTTGTTCGTTATGCAGCTCCATGCGAGCGACCGCCACTTTATTGCCGGCTCGAATCACCTGCGCCGTGGCAATAAATTCTTCGCCGCGGCCCGGTCGTAAATAGTCAATTCGTAAATCAATGGTGCCTAAATTTTGCAACCGACCGAAAACTGATTGCTGATCGATGCTCTCCAAGTTCTCTAATACACCTGCAAAAACCACCATGCCGCCTGCAACATCAAGAATAGTAGCCGTGACACCGCCATGTAATATGCCATGCATGGTATTGCCGACTAACTCGGGTTTCATTTTTATCGACAAGGTGACCGAGTCTTTTTCATAGCTAACAATTTCAAGCCCAATTAACTGATGGAACGGCATTTTATTGCCAAAAAAGTCAGCGATAGTGGCTCGAACATCGGCTGAATTTAGTTGTTGTGACATACCCTAGCCTTCCTAATCATTGATCCAATATTCCACTGTAGTTAATACGTACAATTTAAACAAGCATTTTAATGAGACAATAGTGTCGTCGTCATTTAAACTAGAGCCTTAACTTACCGAGGCAATATCACTAGTGACACCTACCGAACAAGCGATGACATCACCCATTGAGGTGCTTAATCAGGTCTTTGGTTACAGCGATTTTCGTGCTGGCCAATTAGACATCATCAATAGCGCGCTAGCCCAACAAGACTGTTTAGTCATTATGCCGACCGGTGGTGGTAAGTCTTTATGTTTTCAAATTCCGGCTTTGCTGATGCCTGGATTAACCATTGTAGTTTCACCGCTTATTTCGTTAATGAAAGATCAGGTTGATAGTTTACAAGCCAATGGGGTTAATGCGGCCTACCTCAATTCTAGCCAGACATGGGAACAGTCAACGGCAATTCTTAATGCAATGCAGTCGGGCGAAATTAAGTTAATTTATGTCGCACCAGAGCGCTTAATGCTGGCGAGTTTTTTACAGCGCGTACAGCAGCTTAACATCTCCCTAATTGCAGTTGATGAAGCCCACTGTATTTCACAATGGGGCCATGATTTTCGCCCAGAGTATGCAACACTTGGCCAAATAAAAAATGCCTTGCCCAATGTTCCAGTGATGGCTTTAACCGCCACGGCTGACGACGCGACGCGCCAAGAGATCATTAGTCGTTTAAATTTAGTGCAGCCTCATTATCATCAGGCAAGCTTTGATCGACCCAATATTCGTTACACCCTATACGAAAAGTACAAACCTTTTGCCCAGTTACAGCAATATCTTAAATCGCAAGTCGACAACGCCGGCATAATTTATTGCACCACTCGCAAACAGGTTGAAGAAATCGCATTTAAGTTACAGCAACTTCAACATAAGGTTATGGCGTATCACGGTGGCATGGATCATAGTGACCGCCAAACAGTACAAGACGCCTTTATCCGCGGCAACATTGATATTGTCGTGGCGACAGTTGCCTTTGGCATGGGCATCGACAAACCCGATGTCCGTTTTGTACTGCATTACAATATTCCCAAGAATATTGAATCGTATTATCAAGAAACTGGCCGCGCCGGCCGTGATGGCATGAACGCTGAAGCGGTGATGTTGTTTGATCCGGCCGATATTGGCAAAGTAAGATTTTTAATTGAACAAGGCAATAATCCACATCAACAGCAAGTGGAACATCAAAAACTCAGCGCAATGTCTGCTTTTGCCGAAGCGCAAACCTGCCGCCGTCAGGTCTTACTCCATTATTTTGGTGAATATGGCAGCTCAAAATGTGGTAACTGTGATATCTGCCTTGATCCGCCCTCACATTTTAATGGTTCAACCGTAGCGCAAAAGGCGCTGTCTTGTGTCTACCGAGTAAAACAAAGCTTTGGCGTTGGTTATGTTATTGAAATATTGCGAGGCTCTAAAAACCAGCGTTTGCTCGATTATGGCCATGACAAATTATCGACCTATGGCATAGGTGTCGAACACAGCACTGAATATTGGTTAAGCATTTACCGCCAATTAATCCATCTAGGTTATTTACGACAAGATATTACCCGCAGCTCAATTTTGGTGCTAAACCCAACAGCCCGAGCAGTGCTTACCGGTGAACAAGATGTCGAGTTAGCAGTGCCTCGCCTGCAAGCTATTACCAAAAGCTCAGGAAAGCGCTCCCGCAAAGACGATTACGATTATGACGAGGTGCTTTTTGCCAAGTTACGCAGCCTGCGGAAAAGACTTGCCGATGAGCTGGGCAAGCCTCCCTATGTTATTTTTAATGACGCTAGCCTTGCCGAAATGGCCGAGCAGCAACCACAAACTCCCTTTGAGTTATTAAAAATCAATGGTGTAGGCGATAACAAATTAGAGAAATTTGGTGATGAATTCTTGGCGGTGATCCGTCAATACCAGCTTGATTGAAGCTTGATAAAACTGGCACAGATTTCGCTTACCTTTAGTCACCGTCAATATCACTCACTGACATCGGACTTTAGATGCGTAATCAATTAATATTAACACCAGTGCTGACCCTAATATTGTACAGCGCTCTAATGAGTTATGGCGCTGTGGCTAACACCAACGCAGCGGCTGCATTCCAGCAATCGAGCCGCCATGACCAAATCAAACTGCGGACGACGAAAACACCAATCAAGCAACTAAAAATTAACGATGTTAATCCCTTGCCTGCTATCGAGCGCCCGTCAATTCTTGGTAAGGCTTTTCAACGTCAACAATATGCCAAGGCCAGTGACCACTCAGCCCGGTAATTGCCGCTTAGCGATTCATTCATTTGATGCACGCGCAACGATCTCAATAAATAAATTCGTCCTAAATAGCGCCTTTTTCACCCTTAATACGACCTTTGACTAATGGTATTGGCACTAACATTTGCGTTATATTATTTAACATATCTAATGTTTTTTCTTTATCGTAACGAAATCGTTTGACTGCTAGTCCTAAGAGCGGTACAAATGACCTAAAGACACATTTCGATAACACTAAATTAACTTACTACGAGAATTAAGCGCTATGACGTTCAACAACAGCATCCTAACATCATTACTGCTCCTGCCATTATTTGGTGCGGGTTTGTAGGGCTGTCGTTAATTTTCAGTATCCCAAAAACCCGCATCAAATGCGGGTTTTTTACTTTTAGTCAGCCAATTTTACGTAAATATCATTAACGAGAAGGAAAGCGACAATGTCAGATCAAGTCATTATCTTTGACACCACATTACGCGATGGCGAGCAAGCCTTAGCAGCAAGTTTAACCGTAAAAGAAAAGTTGCAAATTGCCCTCGCCCTCGAACGTTTAGGTGTCGATGTAATGGAAGTTGGCTTTCCGGTATCGTCGCCAGGTGATTTCGAATCGGTTCAAACCATTGCACGCACCGTAAAGAACAGTGTTTGTGCTGGCCTGTCTCGTGCGGTTAAAGCCGACATCGATGCCTGTGCCCAAGCATTAAAAGTGGCTGAGCGGTTTCGTATTCATACCTTTATCTCAACCTCGACCATTCATGTTGAAAGCAAATTAAAACGTAGCTTTGACGATGTATTAGAGATGGCTGTTGGCGCTGTAAAATACGCTAGAAACTTTACCGACGATGTCGAATTCTCTTGTGAAGATGCAGGGCGTACTCCCATTGACAACCTATGTCGCATGGTTGAGTCGGCGATTACCGCAGGTGCCACCACCATCAATATTCCTGACACAGTTGGTTACACCTTACCAAGTGAATTTGGCGGGATCATTCAAACCCTTTATAACCGTGTGCCAAATATCGATAAAGCGATTATTTCGGTCCACTGTCATGATGATTTAGGGATGTCGGTTGCTAACTCAATTAGTGCCGTTGAAATGGGCGCGCGCCAAATAGAGTGTACTATTAATGGCATTGGTGAACGTGCTGGCAATTGTTCGCTGGAAGAAGTTGCGATGATTTTAAGTTTACGCCAAGACATTTTGGGCGTAACAACCAACATCAATACTCAAGAAATTTACCGCACTTCACAGTTAGTTAGCCAATTGTGCAACATGGTGGTGCAACCAAATAAAGCCATTGTTGGCGGCAACGCTTTTTCTCATTCATCAGGCATCCACCAAGATGGCATGTTAAAAGCGAAAAACACTTATGAAATTATGACGCCAGCTTCTATTGGCCAACCCGTAAAATCATTGAACATGACTTCACGGTCAGGGCGCCACGTTATTAAACACCGAATGGAACAGCTTGGTTATAAAGAAGCTGATTTCGATCTTGACGAATTATATGACTCATTTGTTCAATTGGCCGATAAAAAAGGTCAAGTTTTTGATTATGATTTAGAAGCCTTGTTATTCTTCAATCAACAAAAGGACGAAAATGACCACTATGAGTTGGGTTATTTAAGTGCGCACTCTGGCTCAGGCATGTTGTCGACCGCCAGTGTTAAATTGATCGTCCAAGGCAAAGAAGTGATTGAAGCAGCAACGGGGAATGGCCCAGTTGAAGCGGCGTACAAGGCGATTAATCAAATCACTAACCTTGATATCGACATTATTGATTACTCACTAGAATCTAAAGGTGAAGGTGAAAATGCCCTTGGCCAAGTCGATATTGTTGCTAAGTACAATGGCCAAAGTTTCCACGGTATGGGACTAGCCACAGATGTCGTACATGCGTCAGTTCGCGCACTATTACACGTCTTAAATTTAGTACACCGCGCCGATTTAGTCGCTGATAAAAAACAACAAATCCAGCAAGAAAAAATAGCTGGCGTTTAATAAAATTATAATTACATATTTTAACAGTAGGAAGATGATGAGCAATTCAAACTACAATATCGCAGTATTAGCCGGTGACGGCATTGGCCCTGAAGTTATGGCAGAAGCCATTAAAGTATTGGCCGCAGTGCAACAAAAATTCGATTTTACCCTTAATTATAACGAGCTGCCGGTTGGTGGTTACGCGATTGATAATTTCGGCCAGCCACTGCCACCGCAGACTCTTGCGGGTTGTGAAGCGGCAGATGCGATTTTATTTGGCTCAGTTGGCGGTCCTAAATGGGCAAACCTAGCTCCTGATGATCAGCCAGAGCGTGGCGCTTTATTACCACTTCGTGGTCATTTTGAATTGTTTTGTAATTTACGCCCAGCGCGTATTTACCCACAATTAGCGCAGTTATCGCCATTAAGAGCCGATATATCAGCCCGTGGTTTTGACATTTTATGTGTTCGTGAGTTAACTGGCGGTATCTATTTTGGCAAGCCAAAAGGCCGTGAGGGTGAAGGCGAAGATGTTGCAGCCTTTGATACCATGCGTTATAGCCGCAAAGAAATAATTCGAATTGCCCGTATCGCGTTTGAATCTGCCAAAGAACGTCGTGGCAAGGTAACCTCAGTTGATAAAGCCAACGTACTAGCCTGTTCGATACTATGGCGAGAAGTGGTTGAAGAAATCGCCACTGAGTACCCAGAAATTGAATTAGAGCATATTTACATTGATAACGCAGCGATGCAGATGATCCGTGACCCATCACAATTTGACGTCTTGTTATGTTCAAACTTAATGGGTGATATTTTATCTGACGAGTGTGCGATGATCACAGGTTCAATGGGCTTGTTACCGTCTGCTAGCCTTAACGCAGCAGGTTTTGGCATGTACGAACCAGCAGGTGGCTCAGCGCCAGATATCGCCGGTCAAGGCATTGCCAACCCAATTGCACAAATCCTATCAGCAGCGATGTTATTACGCTTTAGCCTTAAGCTAGATGAGGCTGCTAGTGCAATTGAAAGCGCGATTATTAGTGCACTAGAAAACGGTTATCTAACTCGTGAGTTGGCGCAAAACCCAAGCGATGCTAAAAGCACTAGTGAAATGGGTGACTTTATCGCTCAAGCAATTCTAAACCAAGACTCAGCGGCGGAGCAGCACTAATGGCTAAGACCCTTTACGACAAAATTTGGCTTGATCATATCGTTCGTGACGAAGCCAGTGAAACTCCTTTAATTTATATTGACCGTCACTTGGTCCATGAAGTGACCTCGCCACAAGCATTCTCTGGCTTAAAAAGCGCAGACCGACCACTGCGTCATGTCGAGAAAACTTTTGCGACTATGGATCACAATACCTCGACTAAGTCTCGCTCTCTTGACGCCTGTAGTGAGCAAGCGCGGATCCAAATCACCACCTTGACCGATAACTGTGATGAGTTTGGGGTTCAGCTTTATGATATTAACAATATCAATCAAGGTATTGTGCATGTCATGGGCCCAGAGCAAGGCATGACCTTGCCTGGTACCACTATCGTTTGTGGTGATTCACATACCGCTACTCACGGCGCATTTGGCGCGTTGGCATTTGGCATCGGCACTTCAGAAGTCGAACATGTCATGGCAACACAAACACTAAAACAGCAAAAAGCCAAATCGATGAAAATCGAAATCACTGGTGAAGTGGGTTCTGGTATCAGCTCTAAAGATATCGTGTTAGCGATTATCGGCAAAATCGGCGCTGCTGGCGGCACCGGTTATATTTTAGAATACTGTGGTGCAGCGATTGAAAAGTTGTCGATGGAAGCTCGAATGACCATCTGTAACATGAGCATCGAATGTGGCGCTAAAGCTGGCATGATTGCCTCAGATCAAATTACCTTTGATTACCTAGAGGGTCGCCCTTATGCGCCAAAAGGTGACGATTGGCTAGCAGCAGTTGCTTACTGGAAAACTCTAAAAAGTGATGACGATGCGGTATTTGATGCTGTTATCGAGTTAAAAGGTGAAGACATTGCACCACAGCTAACTTGGGGCACTAACCCAGGCCAAGTTATTGCTATCGACCAACTGGTACCTTCGCCACAAGACTATGTTGAAGCTGTTGACGCCGAATCTGCGCAAAGCGCATTAGACTACATGGCGCTATCAGCCGGTCAGTCATTGACTGATGTCAGCATTGATAAAGTATTCATTGGCTCATGTACCAATAGCCGGATTGAAGATTTACGCGCTGCTGCTGCCGTAATTGGTGGTAAGCAAGTCGCTGCATCGGTTAACGCAATTGTCGTACCTGGCTCAGGTTTAGTCAAAGCACAAGCCGAGCAAGAAGGTTTGGATAAAATCTTCATTGCTGCTGGCTTTGAATGGCGCCTGCCGGGCTGTTCAATGTGTTTAGCAATGAATGATGACCGTTTAGAGCCTTATGAGCGCTGTGCTTCTACCAGCAACCGTAACTTCGAAGGCCGTCAAGGTCGCTTAAGCCGAACGCATTTAGTTAGTCCAGCTATGGCCGCCGCCGCCGCTTGCGCCGGTCACTTTGTTGATATTCGCAGCTTTAAATAGGATCACCTTTAGATGAATAAATTTATTAAACACCAAGGACTAACCATCCCGTTAGATGTCGCGAATATCGATACCGACCAAATCATTGCTAAACAGTTTTTATCAAGAATAACCCGCGATGGTTTCGGCGTTAACCTATTCCATGACTGGCGTTACCTTGATGAAGCTGGCGAGCAAGATAATCCTGAGTTCAACCTTAACAAGCCTCAATTTAAAGATGGTAGCATTTTATTAGTGCGTGAGAATTTTGGTTGTGGTTCAAGTCGTGAGCATGCGCCATGGGCGCTAGCTGACTTTGGCTTTAAGGTGATTATTGCTCCGAGTTTTGCTGACATTTTTTATGGCAATGCGATTAACAACGGCCTGCTGCCAGTTCGCTTAAGCGAAGATGAGGTAGAGCAGTTATTTAATCAAACTACTGATGGCGCAAAGATTACGGTTGATTTAGAGCAATTAACGGTAACCGCTCCTGACGGCACTAGCTTTAACTTTAGTATTGATGAGTTTCAGCGTGAATGCCTGTTAAAAGGATTAGACTCAATTGGTTGGACATTGCAGCATTTAAACCAAATTGAAAGTTACGAGCAATCGATTCCTGCTTGGCGTCGTTAGCAGTCGATAAGAAATGGCGTTATTACCCAAGCTATTCGGTAATAACGCCATTTCTTAATTTTTTAAACTGGCATAGTAAGCCGCTAAATTATCAATATCTTGCTCGGACAGCGCACTGGCCATAGCCGCCATCACCGGAGACGGTCGACTGCCACTTTTAAAGTTGCGCAGTTGCAAGGTCAAATACAATTGCTTTTGCCCAGCCAGATTTGGGTAGATGCCAATTTCAGAAACCCCCTGCTCACCATGACAGGTTTGGCACAGCAAGGCTTTGCTCTTGCCCGCTTCAATATCACCAGCGGCACTTACGCCCCAGCTAAGTAACAACAAAAACAAAATATACTTCATTAACCTATCCCTAAGATTCTTTTAAAGCTCAAAAGCTCATCAAGAAATTATAAAAAATTATTCCCACGATAATAGTTGATAATCATTTTGTTGACTCAAAAAATTGTCCATTTCATCACGTACAGAAAAACGGCAAGTGAAATCACCTTGAATGTAATGACAGCCCATTTCTTGTAATTGTACAAACTCTGATAAATTATCAACCCCAACTGCAGTGACTGTCATATCCAAAGCTTGCGCCATTCGAATAATACCTTGAATTAAATTAGCAGTGGTTTGGTTGTCTTCTAGCTGCGCGACGTATTTAGCCGACAATTTCAAGCCTGAAAAAGGAAAGCTGCTTAAATCTGAAATATAAGCACCGCGCTCGCCAAATTTATCATACTGCAGCGTCAAGCCAAGTAACGACAACTCCTGTAAGATTGATTCAAGATCAAGCCATTGCGTCGCCATGTAGCTCAGAGGCAGCTCAACAGAGATTTGCTTAGGTGCTATTTCATAGGTCTGCAAAATTTGTGCAAACGAATGTGCGATTTGACGATCACGCAGCTGACCATGAGATAGGTTAAGTGCGACAGATAAATTCGGATAACCTTGCTCGTGCCAATGTCTGAGATCAGCACAGGCCTTTTCAAATAACCATAACCCGAGATCAGCCATAATGCCACTAGCTTCCGCTACAGCGTAGACATCATCGCCTTCGGTGCGGCCATGCTGCGGATGATGCCAGCATACAATGACCTCAAATGCGGTTACTTTATTGCTAGCCAAGTCCAAAATCGGCTGATACAAGGCCTTTAATTGTCCACTATCAAGGGCAGCCACAATATCTCGTCGTAAGTTAAAGTGCTTAATCGCTTGCTCATTTTGTTGTTCGCCAAAACAACCGATCCGCTCATTAGAATGCCAAGCTTTTTGTAACGATGATTCGGCGTTTAAAAAGAGCGCGTCAGCGTCACCGCCTTGGTCTGGAAAATAAGAAATACCAAGCCTAATTTCAATATCAAAACTCTCTTGCCCCACCACTATCGCTTGCTGATTAACCTTGTCTATTTTAGCGGCAACAACCTCTAACGCCGAAATGTTAGGCAAATCTGGTAACAAGATGGCCAGTCGTGTCGGTGACATCCGTGCTAACGCATCTTCACTGCGTAATGCTCCACGCATCATGGTGCAATAGGTTGATAACAGTAAACTGCTTTTCTCTGTGCCAAGCTCATAACCAATCGATTCTATTTCGGTGATATCAAGATAGATAACCGCGACAGTCAGTTTACGGCGCCGCGCTCTGGCCAGCATTCCCTCAAGACGGTCTTTAGCCAATATATCATTAGCTAAACCTGTGGCTTCATCGTAATTGGCTCTAAATACTCCGCTTAACTGCAGTTCTTTTTGCCGAGTAGTATCGACACTGACCCCAACAAAACATTCAATCTGGCCACGATCATCGTGCACAGGCTTTATCGAGACATCAGCCCAATAAAAACCGCTATGTGGATGACTCAATTTTAATGTGCCACGCCAACTGCTTTTTTCCTGCAGCGCATCAAGCATATTATTAAAAATAAAGGGATCATTGGATGAATCGTTTAGCAGCAAAATATGCCGGCCAATAATGCTTGGCGACTTATAACGAGACTGCTGTTCAAACGCCTCATTGATATAAATAAAACGACCTTGGGGATCTAGGGTAAATATAGCCAGCAGCGCCATGTCATTTACAGTCTCTAACGCTTTGAGACGCACGGGTAATTGCGCAGCTTTTTTTATGGCAATGGTTAACAGCAATCCTTGACTGAAATTAAAGCGATCACGAATAGGTTGCTGGCAAAACTCAACATCGAGCATTTGATTATTAAGTTCAAGGCTGAGCCTACATTTAGAGCTGTCTAATGGCGATATTTTCGAAACCAAAGCAGGAGGTAAAACCGAGCGGACATGTTGCCCAAGCAACGCTTGACTTGGTTGGCCTAACAGCTGCGCCATTGCTTGATTAATTTTCTCGATATTGCCCAAGCTATCCATCAGCAATGAAGCCGTCGGTAATAAATCAAACAAGGAATCATTTAAATCAACACCCTGCTGTAGTTTTTTAATATGCTCTTGATGATCGGTTATATTGACCGTTTGAATATGTAACAAAGGCGTGCCAGCAAGCTCAACCAAGTGCACCGTTAATTTTACATATTGCTGCTCACCGCTGGCGATAGTCAAATTCAAATTGAGGGATCGAGCATTGTCTCTGACTAATTTGTTAAGTTCGAGCTCCAACTTACTATGCGATAAATTAACAAGATCTGACAAGCGCATCTGTATTAGCGTTTGCTCTGTTAGTCCACACAAAGTTTGCGCACTAATGTTAGCCGCAGTAATAGTAAGTGCATCGGGATTTAATAAAAATTCAGCAATGCTTGATTGCACAAATAATTGACTCGATTGTGCGTTATCACTATCAGCCGGCCAAAAATGACTCACTACAGTAAATTGTTCAGACGAAATTGTAAGCGGCGCTACTATAAAATTAATAACTCGGGTCAAATTGTCAGCCAACAGTAACCGCTGATTTATTAAACAAGAACTTGATTTCTCGTTAATATTAACTAAATCATTGACCTCGTTTTCAGGCAAAAATTGAGAAAATTGGTGACCAATCAACTTTGATGCAGCATAACCAACTAGAAATATAAATTCATCAGACGCCGCAACAATTACGCCTTTATTATTGATAATTAAATGATAATTCCCACAAAACTGCGTCAACAACTTGTTCTTTTCATCATCCGTCATATGTGAAAAGTCAAACAATTCGCTATTCATCTATTTTGATACCCCGTAATGTGACGCTGATGTATAATTTGTGGAAATATACTAGGGATCTAGCCCTAATAACACGATCAAATATAATTATGAGCAACGAACAGCTACCCCTTAAAATAAACTCTACAGTAGCCACTGACAACAGGCAACTAGGATATTTAGCTCTGACGCTAAAAACTTGTTGGGATGACTTCCCAAACCAAGCTACAGCCATAGTTGAACGACTTGGTGCCACCGTAATAACGCGAGAAGTCGGTGCCGATCTTTGTCATTGGCGCATTGATTTTGAAGGGACTAAACTCGGCTTATTTTATGAAGATACCAGTGAAAGCTGCTGGCTTGAATTAGAGCATCGCAATGAGCAAGATGTTTTAGACTTTATCACCACTTTGCTCGGAGCTAGCCATGGATTCTAATATTCACCTGCGCAATGAAGATTACGCTTTGTTAACGCCAAATTTAATTTTAGATGCGATTGAATCAACAGGTATTTACCCAACCTCTGGCCTGCTAGCGCTAAATAGCTATGAAAATAGGGTCTATCAATTTACCGCTGATGACAATGTTAAATATGTCGTTAAGTTTTACCGGCCCGGTCGGTGGCAAGCGACCCAAATATTAGAAGAGCATCAATTTACCATTGAATTAGCCGAGCATGAAATTCCGGTCGTGCCACCTACAACGATCAACGGCGAGACCTTGCACTTATACAGCGGTTTTTATTTTACGCTATTTCCGTGTCAGGGCGGACGCCAGTTTGAAGTAGATAACTTAGACCATCTTGAGTGGGTCGGCCGGTTTATCGGCCGAATTCACAGCGTCGGATCAGTGAACAAGTTCAAACATCGCACCGCGTTTAATCTCGATAATTACTTACTGAAACCGCAGCAACTGCTCAATGAGTATGATGGGGTTCCGAGTTATTTACGCAACACCTTTAATAGCGATCTTAATCAATTGATCGATTTAGCCATTGAGCAATTCGGTGACTTTGATTCGCAACCGACATTAAGGATCCATGGTGATTGTCATCCCGGCAATATTTTATGGACCGATGCCGGCCCACACTTTGTCGATTTAGACGACAGCGTTAATGGACCAGCGATTCAGGATTTGTGGATGATGCTTAATGGCGAACGCTCAAACCAACTATTGCAACTTGATATTTTGCTTGAGGGTTATCAAGAGTTTAATGACTTTGATCCGGCTCAATTAAACCTAATTGAGCCGCTGAGAACCCTGCGAATGGTCAATTACATGAACTGGTTAGCAAAACGTTGGCAAGATCCTGCTTTTCCACGGAACTTTCCATGGTTCAACACAGACAAATACTGGGAGCAGCAGGTATTGGCAATAAAAGAGCAAATATACACGTTGCAACAACCGGCTTTGCGTTTACCGACCCAATATTAAAACAAGCTGCTTGAATTACTGGTGGGCTGCATACTTTATGATAAGCTCATTACACATTTATTAAGGAATAGTCACAATGAAAAAAATTAGCGTCTTACTTTTTGCCCTGCTATTGAGCCCACTGGCCTTAGCTGCAAAATTTGTCGAAGGAACACATTACCAAGTACTTGCTCAAGCAACAGCCAGTAAAAGTCCTGAGATTGTTGAATATTTTTCATTCAAATGTCCAGCCTGTTATCGTTTTGAACCGCTAGTTGATTCAATGCTTGAGAAAAAGCCAGACAATATTAAATTTAAGAAAAACCACGTAGATTTCGTGGGCGGCCCAACAGTAGGCGCAGAATTAACCAACATTTACGCAATTATTGATTTGCTAAAAGCAGACGAAAAAATAACGCCAGCGTTATTTGACGCAATTCACCAGCAACGTAAAACCTTTCCAAGCTTAAGCGATTACAAAGCTTTGTTTGTTGCTAATGGCGTAGACGGTGACAAATTTGACCAAGCAGCCAATAGTTTTATGGTTAAAACTCACGTTTCAAAAATGCAACGTAATACCCGAAAGTTTGGTGTGCAAAGCGTGCCAACCTTTATCGTTAATGCTAAATATAAAGTCATTACTAAAGCTTTAAAAAGTAATCAACAATTTGAAGAGTTGGTATTTTTCTTGGCTAACAAACAAGACTAATTCTTTATTTAAAAACAAAAAAGGCCGCAATGCGGCTAATGCAAGTCAGTTAAGGCATATACCTCCGATGAAGCGCGGTAACTCCCGTTCTTTATCGCCTTAAATTAGAAATTGGCCAATGAAAAAATCAGGGATGATTTTTTAGTATTTACCGCAGGGATGCGGATTAAATACGGTATTGAATAGACAAT
>Ga0209292_1004258_pt1 | contig 15197 bp, 20 predicted proteins | sample GOMGulsemesocosm_2_FD_184634 | JGI IMG/M metagenome (GOLD analysis project Ga0209292, IMG submission 184634) | Methane-oxidizing microbial communities from mesocosms in the Gulf of Mexico - GOM9C Gulf of Mexico (SPAdes) (version 2) | ecosystem: Environmental > Aquatic > Marine > Cold seeps... | reverse complement strand
TGTAATGTCACAGTGCTACATTTTTAAGTGTCTGTTTTAACAGGTGTTTGAGAACTCTATCACCGGAAGTAACAAAAAACCAGCACCAGTTTCCCGCCCATAAAAACTAATTTTAAAATAGCCTTCAATTTATCACTGCAAAAAAATTAACCGCTTGATTCGTTGTTTGTTCTAGCAATGTTGTAGTGATTCATTAGAACAACAATTTTTTTTCATGTAATCAATTAGTCGATTTAGTAATAAGAATGGTTTTTTTATGATCGATTGGTCTACCGTTAGACTTGAGTATACTCTAATCAGGGTATAGTATAACTCATATGGTATACGTTTATGTGGCGAAGAGAGGTTACTACTATGGATTCAATTATTGAAAGTTCAACACAAGAGCAACCAGTCGATTTTGACCAAGTTCAAATTGATGATGTGCAATCACCAGTTTATGAAGATGGTTATGTAGGTCGATGTGATGCTAGTTTGTTTGACGATTTTAAATACGGTAACAAGCGTCAAAAACGCAGTGCCAAATCGTTGGCTAGTCTCACTGAGAGCATTAAGAAAAACGGTATCATTCAACCTGTAGTTGCCCGTCCTCATGCAACAGACCCAAACCGTCTTGAGCTACTAGCTGGCTTTGGACGTAGAGACATAGCCATTGCCCTTAACCTTGATGTGCCGTTCTTACTTCGTGTTGTTGATGATCAACGCGCCTATGAAATCCATTTAGCTGAGAATTTAGATCGAGAGGACTTAGGTATTGTTGACCAAGCACGGGCGGCAAGCGAGTTTATGTCTCTTTATCAAGGGGATTACGCCGCTACCGCAGACCGTCTTAATATGAGCGTGACCAAGCTACGTGAACGCCTAGAGCTAAACCGTTGCTCTAACAAAGTATTAGACGCGTTAAGTGAAGATAAAATTCGCGCAGCTCACGCTATTATTTTAAGCCCGTTTCCTATCACGCGCCAAGATTTGACCTTAGATAAAATCATTAACGAGCAGTGGAGCGTTAAAGAATTACGTGAACGTGCTGGCAAGGCATTAATCCCGTTGTCATTTGCCAAATTCGATACGCAGCCATGTAGTGAGTGCGAACATAACTCAATCCACCAGCAGGGGCTATTTGATAATGTCGATGCAAAAGCTAAGTGTGGTTCTAATACCTGTTTTCGCCAAAAACAAGCTGAGTGGCTACAGGACACTAAGGCAATGGCAGCAGAGCAATATGGCACTGTATTGTTTTTATCTGAAAGTCACCCTGATGATAGAAACCATGTCACTACAGAGCAAGTTGGCTTTGAGCAAATGCAAATTTGTAACACTTGTGAGAGTAAGATCGCTGTAATGGACGATAGCTGGACGAACGAGGGTAAGATCAGTACCAATCAATGTGTAGACAAACCGTGTTATACCGATTGTTTACACGAGCAACACCCTGAACTTGCACCAGCCGTTGAAGAAACAGACGAGCAAGCGACTGATAGTGAAGCGGTGGACACAACCGATGTTGCACCTACCACCCCTAAGAAAGGTGCATCTAAAAAAGCCAAGGTATCAGCTAAAGGCATTGAAGTGCATGAAAAAGTATTGCGCGTAGCCGCTACTAATCATTTTAAAGATAGTGGTCATTTTAGTGCCGCCGTAGCATTTGCCAGCCTAGCCAGTACCGTTGGCTATACAATTGATGACGCACAATCAGGCGCGTTTAACAGTTTATTAAATTATGCCCTTGAGCATTTAACAATACATCAAATTCAAACCGAAACGGCTAATGTGGCTAACTATATGCTCGATGGCTCAAGCATGAGTTGTCATGGTACAAGCGTAGAAAAAATTCTGATCAAGGCGCTTCAAATTGAACATGCCAATGAGCAATTAATTGAAGAAGCACAACGCCCTGATGCAGTGAAACAAGCTGTTTATCACGCATGGACTGTGACCGAGGAAAATTTGTCTATTTATACCATCGACCAACTTAAAGCGGTCGGTGATGAAATTGGAATTAAGGCGCACATGGAAGATGCAGACAAAGGCAGTTATAACAAGCTACTTAAAACCGGTAAAAAAGCCATTATTAAGGAATTTATTAGTATCGGTTCTACCATTTCTCATAACGCCCCACTTAATTATTTAGCCCTTGCAGGAGTATAAAATTATGTTTATCCAATTAAGTAAATTGATCATCGATGCCAACCTATCAGGTATTCATTTAATGATTCGTCCCTCAAGCGATGGTCGCTTATCAGTCGTTGTTTCAAGTGAAATGGGGGAAGGCGAAGTTAAGGATGATAAATTACGTGCCGCCTTAGCCCAAGCGTTAAGTGTAGAGGGTAGTGCCAGTGATTTAGATAGTGAGTTTATGACCTATTTTAATCAGTTTAGTGCGTCATATACTCAAGCGAACATCGCGTCTAATGCAGGGGAAGCAATCAGTGAACTTAATGCTAATTCTAAGGAAAAGCAAACCCCTAAGAAAGTGACTGACGCTGAACCAGATACCAGTGAAGCGACGGCACCAGAAAAAACCGCCATTGACCCAACTAATGATGATGAATCTCTTTAGGAGAAATGTATGTTAACTGTTAAACAAGTAGAGCGAGTTTTTATGATTGGGGCATTAGAGGTTATCGACACTAATCCGCAATTAGCCCTAAAAGATAGTGTAAGACATCTATCAAAAAACTATCCGCAGTTTAGAACGACTCGCCTGTATGAAGAAGATGGCGTTTTTGATGATAAGGGGCGTTTGGTGTTTACGCTTAAATTAGTCCCTCCAAAAGTGAATGGGTAGTGATAAAGCACAATCACTTGAACTCTTAGCTCAAATTCAGGTGAGTGCCAATCAAGCTAAAACGCAATTTGATAGTAATTTAAACAAGAGAGTAAACGAGGTAGATCAATGGACAGTACCAAGACAATTGAACTCGATAAATCGGCTCAAGCGCGTAGCACCGCATGTACCCGTTTACCTACCTTGCCTGTTCTAACACCTTTTTATATGGTCGGAGTGAATCAGAAACCGTACTATGACAAGGCATTTGAGCATGTGTTTGATAAGAGCCGATTTGAGATAGCAACACCTTGTCAATATCACGGCGATGCCGTTCACAATGCATTGAGCCTACTCGTTGACCTAGATATGATCACATCAAGTCAGATTGAGGGGCTTATTGTTCAAACCAATCTTGATGCCAACCTAGATGCGATTGATAACCTAGCGATCAGCCACGCGAACAGCGCATTACTTGATAACGTATCAGATGTGATCAGTCGACTAACATCAATTAACCCTGATTTTGATGCCTCTCACATGAATATTGGATCACTTAGCGTTACTCACTCATTGGATAAATCAATCATCGAGTTTAGTTTTGGTAGTGATGTTATTCAGGTGTGGAACATCAACATCGAGGGGCGCAGTAATGAACTCATTTCTCTTATCGTGTCGGTTAGCCAAGTTCTTAGCGCCTTATGTGAAAGTCATTGTGATGTGACCGAATCTATTAACCAGAGCGAGTTTGATTATGAATTACGCGCTTTAGATAAATCCGTGCTGCAATCGCTGGTGGACATTGATCAAAACGGGGAGTTGTCTGATAAAGAGTACATTCGTTTGGCCAAAGAATGTTGCGGTGATTCATTTGAGTCTTTATATCATTCCATTACTGATTATCACGGCGAAGATGATGAAGATATTAGGCAGTGCATAACCCAGTCTCTTGAAACGATTGAGCTCACCCTTGATGAACGAGTTGAAAGCGCTATTTGTTATCCGCTAAGCGATATTAACGTGCTAAAAAATCGCATTGAGACATATCAGAAGCACAACACCAGTGAAGCGAATCCATTAGGTCACTTAATCAGTTGTCTTGATTGTATTATTGATTTTGCTAGCCCATTTGATGCCGCTTATGACTTTGAATACACCAGTGATATAGAGGGCTTTCATTATCAGCAATATACTATTTATGACGATGAAAAACGCAGTGATGCTAATTACCAATTACTTAATGAAGTCTATCAATATAACTGTGAAACAGGTGAAGAAATCACCATCGAGATACCCACCAATGAACTGTCGTTTTTATCGTATTTTAAAAACTATCAAATCGGCTGGTTAACACTTCAATTTCTACAAGACACTTTAAAATCGTAGGGAGTACTTTATGTTCGGCACACAACAAACCACCACTGAGTTACCTGTTCCTGATGTTGTTTCTGCGCCCAATTTCGCATTGGTGTTCCATCAAGTTAACAAAGATGTGTTGGTTACGCGCCATCACATTAACGAGCATGAGCAGTTAACCATTGGGACGCTCATTGATAATAACGAGTTGATTAACACTGTCATGGCTACTAACGGCACACGCGCTCAACTGCAAGCAGCTAACGTTCTAGTCGATGATGCCCATACATTAATATGGCATGTAAAGCGTAAGGTGACGGATATGTGGTTTAGGGTGCATGGGGCAAAAGCGGTTAACTATCGTGTTGAATACCCACCGCTGTTGTTTGTTGCGAGTAAACAAACGAGAAATTTGCGCGTATTTGCGTTGACTGCTAATACTCGGCCTGTCCCGTCAACCAGATTGTTTCTAGCGCCGCTGATGAATATTAATAGTACTGGAAATTTGTGCCAAGGCAGTGCCACGTTGCCCGATAATATCGCTCAAGACACAATGAATGACATTGAAAACACACTTTATGATTCTATTTTTACCCACCTTAATTATCAGGTTAAAACGGTGAAAGGGTTAGCGTCAAACGATGCCCATGTAATGTACTGGAAGCACATCACTAAGACTAACGGGCGAGTCCGTGCTGGTGACATGGTGTTCTTCAAAACGCTCGAACAGCTATTAGGAGAAATCGCATGAAATTTACTACCCCTGAATTTTTAGTTAATCGCCGAGTTAACGTGACAGTTGTAGGAGCTGGTGGTACAGGGGGATATTTAATATCGCTCCTAGCCCAAATGGATTTTATTATTACGCGCCTATCAGGTGGCAGCACCACGCTTGCGGTCACGCTTTATGATGATGATACGGTCAGTGAGTATAATTGCGGTAGACAAAACTTTTTCCCAATGGATATTGGGCACCCTAAAGCGGCAGTATTAATTAATCGTATTAATGCAGGGTTTGGACTCAACTGGGTAGCCAAAACTGAGCGTTTTAGTCCTGAATGTATCAATAGCACAAACCAAGTGTTATTTACTTGTGTCGATAACGGTCAAATGAGACACCACATCGGTCAGCACTTTAGCGATGACAAACTTAATGAGTCATTATGGATTGATGGAGGGAATGGCAATACGGACGGTCAAATTATTTTAGGTCACTTAGGTAACCCAACCACCGATACACGCCTTCCCAATGTTTATGATTTATACCGTGACCTGTTACTTGATACGGTTGATGAACAAGAACCATCGTGTAGCCATGCTCAGTCCATTTCACGGCAAGACTTTGGTGTTAACCACCAAACGTCATTATTGATGTCACAAATGCTGTGGCGATTATTGCGTCACGGTAGTATTGAGCATCACGGCAATTTTTTTGATTTGTCTAGCGGAGAGACTAACCCATTACACATAGATGAAAACGTATGGAAAAGTTTTGGTTTTTCTAATTTATCAATCCATTGAACTATCACGAAGTAACCTAAAGGCGATATAAGGTAATTGTTAGGTAATGCATTACGCTAGATAAGGCGAATTAAGGCGCACCAGTACATCAAGGTCAGCCTCAACAATCACAGCCAACAACAAGGCGGCTCTACGCGCAGCAATAATTTAAAAATACTCAGTGGGTGGGTTGTAACTGGGGCGTTCCGTAAAAAGTTCGCCCCTTTTTTTTGCATAAAAGAGTACTTATCATGGCGTGTTATTTAGTGACAGTAAAAACCATTATTGATCAATACGAAAATCTTTCAGTGTCTTTAGTCGATGCCAATGGTATCAACGAGGCAAGTAAAAAATACCTACAAGGTGAGTGTCATGGCGATTTAGCCACCAGCGATTTTTAGTTAGACAAAACAAATCAGTATGCAACCGTACTGGGTGGAATGTATCAGTACATCATTTCATCTATTGTGCCTGTGTCAATGTGGGCACAAGTGATGATCATAAAGTCTATCACACTGCTATTGTTGCGATAAAGGAGCTACCAACTATCAACATGACGCCTAACCCTCATTGGATCAAAGAGAAGGTGAGTCATTCAATTGTAGCCTCCACTAATTTACACACAACTGAGCCTTTCATGGGCTCCTTTTATTGTTCTACTTGTCTCTTACTTCATGTACTACACTTTTACTGTAATATTTATTAGTAGAAGCAGAGGTATTTATGGGAAGTTGTGAAACAAACCAAGCAATTCTTAACGGCGTAAAAGTCATTCCCTCATGGCTAGAAACCTTTAGAGCAGCACAAGGTATACGGAAAATATCAATCGGCGGTGAAATACATGATCGCCTACGTTATGGTGAGGAGTCAATTGACGGTTGGAAAGCCAGTGTAAAGAGCTGTCAGAGTTGCGCGGCTGCGCAAGGTAATTACCATGTTCCTGATTGTGATGGCGAGGAATGCCCATTATGTTTTACCCATTTACATACGTGTACGTGCAAGGCTAAAAAATTCATAGAAAACCAATCTTCCTAGCCCAGTAAAACTAAATTAACCGTATACGTAAGACGCTTAATCGGCGTCTTTTTATTTTCCTGGCGCGATATCTTAGCTGACTTAAATGTACGAGTGAGACATTTATGGTTAATGATATTTTTCCTAGTTGCTCAGAAATGCCGATTTACTTGAAAGACATAGTGTTTCTTTCATTTGTTATTCGTGATTATACCGGGGTACTCTGAAGGTCGCCTCGTGTGTAAACATGAAAAAACAGTAGTCAGAAATATGTGTTAGAAAAATAAAGCTAGTTTTATCATTCGTTTAGGTTGCTATTTTATTGATTCCACCTCAGTCATAGAATACGGAATGCTATGGGAACTGGTTTTTAGGCTCCATTTCTAAGCACTCTAAAGTCGCAGTGTTACTTTCAATGTGCTTTTACTAAACGGGCTAGTCTTCTCTTCAATTTAGTAATATAAATTACTAATCAGGCTCCCTAAGGTAAAAAATATTACTTTTTTGTGGTTGTGACTGGGTTTTCTCCAGAGGTGGGATTTACTCTAAAGTAACAGTGTGACTTTTATAACTGATAGCGTACATACGCTTAAAATTCGCTTTCACGACATCTATCCGTCGTGCTTTTATTTACTAGGTACTTATGCACCAAGAGGTGCATAAGTGAAATTTTACGTTCTTTGATACGCGCAGGTTGATTATATCCACCTGCTGCATATTAAAACTGGCAGTCATGGTGATACAGCAGATAACACTCGCTCCGTCCCAATGAATACATAAATTAGCCCTACCTAACCCGTCGGTAAGATATTTTATATGTATTCGCCTGTTTGATGCTTGGCCGACTGGAATTAAAAAAAATGCAAACGGCTTGAACGTAACATTGTTACTTTTAGATATCAGTGTAACGAGTTGGGCATGGTGTGTCTTGGTAGGTTGAGGGTTGAGAGTGAGATGACTCACCTTAGATTTGCTTAATGCCTTACTTGTACATTGCTCTTTTCGTTAATACTCATCCAGGGGTTCATGAGTGCAGAAAAAATAGTAACTAACTGATAAAGAACGGAGGAGTAGTTGAAATCTGTCTTTTGTTAATCAGGGAAGCAGGGCGGTTTCGCTTAAAAGTCTTACTTGTACTTTTAAGAGTAGTATAAAAATATCTCTTAAAGTGACAGTAGTACATTTTAGAGTTAATGGAGGAATCCCTGCTGTGCTTTTCATCTCACACAAAAGTTAGCTTCTGAATGTCACACGGTTACTTTCGAGCATTATGAGCCGGACTTCCAGGTTCCCGTGTTTGGCCAGTGTTTTCATTCAGGATAAGCTACATCATAATCACGCTGAGTAAGGTGTTTTTATTGAATAGCGCCACTTGCTCATTTCTCCTTAGTTTTATCTCAATGCTACCAAACCATCTTACTCTATAAGGTGACCGCTGACTGTCAGGCGTCAACTACCTTGGCGTGCCGGTATAAACCTTGAATGCAATAGTTGAACATTTGACGCTTTCAATGGTTGACTCCTGAGACAATCGTGTTCAAGTAATTTAAGTACAAAAACACAATAAAGGGTAGTTTTAGTTCCGTAACGGTCTAAAAATGACCTCGTTCTTGGTTTTTGTGGTCGTTTTTATACTGTAATTATGGTGTTCAGTAAATAGGAGGGGCATCATGAATTATTTAAAAATTATATCTAGATACAATCTTGCTGCCGTTGTTCCTTTTATTACATTTTCGTTAGCCATTATCATCGACGTGTACTGGCTTTTATTTGTCACGCTGGCTGTTATTTTTGTGCTCAATCGCTTAGAGCAACTTGAAGTAGCACATCTAAATAAGACTAGACGAATCAATATCTCGTTTTATTTACGTATGACACATAGACATAATGGTCGTATCATCCGTCCTCAAAAATCACACTAGGAGACACCAGACACAATCCTTGGTGCGCTCAAATATAAACTGATGCACTTTGGGATTGGTTATTTCGAGTTAACCAATCAAACCCACTTACGCGTTAGTCAATCAAGGCTAATAAAGTGCACTCAGATTTACAGTTAGATAAATCTGTTTGTGCTTACCTGTAACCAAGGAGTTATATTATGCCTAATCCACAATGCCAATACTGCCATAGTAATTCAGGCTATAAAATTTCCACATCGTATCACGAGCACACTCTATTCGATTGGAATGGTAAGGAAGCCAAGAAAAAGAAAATGGTAAAGTCACATGACTACGGCAACAAAATTTGCAGAGATTGTACCCTCGATGTCTCCAGCTTCATCGATAAGCAATCATAAAAAATCCCAAATTTATGTTAGGGATCTTCATTTTCGGAAGGATTAACCTTCCAGATTATTCTTACCGAGTAAACTTCCCTAAAAGTACCACTAAGACTTCAGAGGCTAATGGAAAATGCCATTGCAATGACAGGTCGGTTTAATTACACCAGTCGTAATTTTATAGTGACGCTTTACTAGATTTTCTAATTTTTTATCACTTAACAAATCAATTTTTATGTACTTAACTTTTCCTTTGGCAACCACTCGTATGTAACCATAAGGGGCTACTGTTATGGGTTGCGTATCACGTAATATCCTACCGTACACTGACACCTGAATCACATCCGATTTAAACACTCGATAAGATTTACGGCGCTTGGTATCAACAACGACCAATTTACCGTTGGCTGTCTTAAATACTTGATCGACTTTACCGTGCAGAAAACTGTTTTTTATTTCGGTTTCGTTCATAAATATTTCTGATTTTGCTAACTCTTCTGGCATCTTTTCTTCTTGATTAATCCACACATCTCGGGCGCTAGATTGTCCTAATGAGACTTTTAAGCTTAATGCAATAATGAGAAGAACCAGAAATCCTATTAAATACAAAACCATCCCTTCACCTCCAACGAATAAATTTCACATGCGAAACTTATTCGAAAAATATAAAAAACACAACGATACAGATAACAGTTAATATCGCCAAAACCACTTTTACCCAAGTATCAAGACTGCAACCTCTAGGTTGCTTTTTCATGTGCTGGGCGCATTGTTTTTCAAAGGCGTTATGTTCTGCGTTTCCTTTGTCTATTTTGACCCGTTCCTCTCTGCTAAACTTACGATGTTTCATCTTAATTAAGGGCGATGAAATCAACTGCTCACATTTACCAATCTTAGCCAGCTCGGTTGCTGATATAGAACCATCGAATATGTTATTGGCCATGATTTATTACTCCGCTTGAATGTACTTTTTATACATTTTAATCGACCGCTTTATTTTGCTTAACTCGAAAAATCGCTGTCTTAATACTTTGTAATGCGACTCAACTTCGACTATGGCTTCACGTTCGTTGTCTGTGACTTTCTTGAACTTGTACATCGGTAAGGTCGGATTGTTTTTACCACGCGTTATATGTGTCGAATACACTTTATGTTTACCCGTGTCAGGGGAGGGGTCTTTTGAGAATGAGTTGCGATACCAATCCGCACTGAAACTATTGCGTAATAATCGGACCCTTGTGTCGATGTGCCAAACTTCTCTTGAGTCAGCATCGCGAATTAGTCGATTAGCTGTCTTATAAAAGTCGCACCGCTTCATTCCTGCAATGGTGATCAACTTCAATTCTTTATTGATGTCGTCTTCAATACGTTCGATTAAGGTAATCGTTATCGAGTCAAGATCGCTAAAGGGTATCGCAGACCGTTCTTCATACGAAGCCGATTGCATCAATGCCTCTAATTCATCATTTGTAAATCTAAACATAAAAGACCTCCTATCCCATATTATATCTTTGTGGGATTAAACAATTTAATCCCATGGCGCGAAAATGGTGGTAAAAAGGTTAATCCCTATATTTGTGGGATTAAAGTTTGTTTTATTATAGTCTCAACTGGGGTAACAAACCAGAAAAGTGAAATGTGGTTATATTTCTTATCCCACAAAATGTGGGATAAGAAATTGTTATCCCCTTAGAATGATAAGTCACTTGAAACCTTTTAGTGATTATTTGTGTCGAGTTTTAGTGACCACTTACTTGGCAGAACGGACAATCGATAAGTGTGCTTTGGTTGCTTGATGTGAAATAACTTGTGTTGCATTCAGAGCATTTATCAAACATGGCTTCTTCGCTTCTAAACTCTTTCGCTAGGCACCAGGCATCTGTAATGGTTAAAAATTCCATTTGGACGGGGTACAGCGTTATAATTTCATCGCGGATGGACTGATAGATGTCGTGGCTTTTTTCAAGAGCCTGCAAATCGATACTCTCATTAATATTTAAGATGGCCAGTTTCATGTATAACAACATCAATATAGAGGCTTCAATTTTGGTTACTCTGTTGTGAATTATGCTCGCTCCACTCCGAGAACTGCGACTAGTATTTGCACAAACGCACATATTTTCTTCAGCTTTCTTTTTAAGTAATGATACTTGCCGGTAGGTTAGAGTCGTTTCTATTTGTACGATCTTGGGAGAGTAACCGCGAACAATCATGTCGTATGCAATTTTTCGTTGTTGAACACAATCTTTTGATCTTGTAGAAACACTACTCATGATTTACTCCTGGATAATTGAAGCCTGATTTTTCAATAGAATGAGGTTGGTTATTTCGGATTTATTACACGTTAAAATTCTTGAAATGAGCTCCTGTGGAAACCGTAATTTAAACGTGCTTTTTATCGAACTAGAGAGCTGTCTAACATAATTATCACTAGCGCATGACATGCCTTCTGCTAGTTCCTTGCTTATACCAAATGTGACCATGGTGAATTCAATATCAAGTGCAGCTAGGCGTCCAACTAACAACCAATAGGCAGAAGAAAAATCATACTGTTCATCTTTTTTAAGGGTGCATAGTTCCATATTGCTGTTTAGGTGTTCAATAAATGGGCGTTCAGAACAATCAAGTTGAAATGAACAAATTGTTCCAGATGCCAGGCGTTGTAATTTATGAAGGTCACATTGGATTAACTTTCGGTTAGAACACTTGGATATATTACTAAATACAGTCTCAATTTCTGACTGGTTAGCTAGGTCGCTTTGTAGGATTTTCCATAATGATAAATCCAGTTCAAGTACGTTTTTATAGTTTTGAGTCCACGCCAGATTACCATTCATATTCCTGCTCCTTGATATTGTTATATATCGTTATAACTTTACTGGCATATTCTCTTGCCTGTGGTTCCTTCCATGAGAAGTATCTTCCGATCCCAAGCTCAATATCTGAGGGTGATGACTTTAACGTGTCTGCAAGGATCGATGCGCCAATATGGACGTTAATTTCAGGATCTAGCAACTCGTATGGAGAAGAAACTTTAGTGCCATGCCACATATAATTTACCTGCATAATGCCAATATCTACGTTATTACCATTAAGTGAAATTATTTTTTTTAGTTCATTTAATGAATCTGTTTTGTTTGTCGAGTAGACAGGTCCGTATTTAAGTGTTCTTAATGTCCATGGCCACGGGGCTACATTTATTTTTTGTTTTGTTCGTGCGGATTCTACAAGTGCGATGGAATAGATTAATGCGGGGTCAATGCCGTATTTGGAACCGGCGCGTTCAAATGGTGTGTTAGTAAAGTCTATTGCATAAGAATAGGAACTTAATATTAAAGATAGTAATACTACGATTAAAACCGACAACCTTAATGACATAATAACCTGGTTACATAAGCTAACTGTAATAAATAGACCAAATGACGGTATATTTATTGCAGTTAGCTTGTCATTATATAAGTCGGTAAGAGCAGCAAAATTTCGCATAATATTTCTCCTTTGAGGCCGATTTATTGATTCTAGATGAAATTTTTATATTTGCGTCATTATTACTATTTCAGTCGTGTAAAGAGCGCTAATTACCTAAAACAGGCTCATAATTCTATATGTTTACTTTATAGTTTATGTGCAGGTGAGACTCGCGTGCAGGTGCTAAATGAACCAGACAAGTCGGCAACGAGCCAATCTTACACGTGGGTATATCGTGAGCTTGCGGCAGCATAGCTCAACTTACTATTTTTAATCTTATTTAATCACTGTCACCAAACTACTTAGGTCAGAATGATATCTGATAAATTAACCCAAACCGTTACAGCGTTTGAACAATGGCGACTTGAAAAAACCGGTAAAAGCACCTCTACACCAGTCCATTTGCGCAAGCAGGATGTTGCGCTATTAACTCACTATTCAAAAAACTCAATATCAACGGCGCTGCGTATTAGTGGCACGCAGTTCAAACGTTGGCGAATCGATTATCAACCGACTGAACCACTAACCGAGTTTATTCCCTTGCTAATGCTAACCGATATTACTCCCAATAAATCATTAGCGCTTGAAGACAAACTGGCTAATGGTGAGCAACTCTCACTCGGTGGAAAGCTCTCCACCGAGCAAATCATTCACCTCACGCTGGCGATAAAACCATGATCCGTGCATTAGTATATGAACAACGTGGATTTTGGTTGATGACTAAGCGCTTATCTAAAGGAAAATTTAGTGGCTGGCCAAACAGCAACTCGCCAATGAGTCCGATGGCCGTCAAATATTTACGCCAATTACTGCATGGGAATTACCAGCCGGTGGCGCTTAATGCTTGATTTCTCCATTTATCGGATCATACTGCCCGACATCATAAATAACGCCTTGGTAGAATCATAACGTAAGCAAACCCTTTACTGAAATCGATGGTGATGCGCTTGAAGCACTGATCACCCTGTGAGCGAGGCCAAAGAAATTAATTTGGCGCTGAGCCCTGATGACTATCAGTTGTTGCTCGATGCATTAGTGACACTGGCTAGCATGCAAGACCGTTTAACTAATCACGATGTTACCCTGCATAAATTGCGAAGTTGTTGGGCATAGAGAAATCATCTGAGCAGTTAAGTAAGCTGCTTAAATAGAAGAAGCCAAAAACTAATCGCCGTAAGAGTAAATCGAGTGATGATGAAGCCTTTACACCAGTGAAACCCGAGGTGATGATTCATCCATTAGCAACTGTGAGCAAAGGCTCGTCGTGTGTTGAGTGTGATAACGGAAAAATGTACAAAACTGATTCAGGTAGTTCTTTACGTATCACTGGCCACACCCATTTACGCCAGAGCCGCTTGTTATGGAGCGTTATCGTTGTAATACATGCGGTGCCTATGTGACCGCTAAGCTGCCTGATACGGTCATTGATGACGGCGATAGCCATCAAAAATACGGCTACAGTGCACGTTCGTTAATGGCCATTTACAAATACTTTGCTGGGCTACCGTTTTATCGACAATGCAGCATTCAAAAACTGCTCGGTGTTAAAATTGGCGAATCAACGGTGTTTGATCAATTCGAATTGGTGTGCAATGACATTTATCCGATATATCAAGCGTTGTTTAATTTGGCCGCCAACGGCGAACATTACTACCTTGATGATACGTGAGCCCAAATGATTATGAAGAAAAGATGACTATTATTGGAAAAGTATCTTAACTGGGTTGTCAGAATTAAGTTGAACATGTCAGTTTTAAATGGAGATTGGCTAAGCTTAAACTTACCAATTCCATTTATAATCAGACCTATTTTTATTTCTCTGGGCCAGTATCTTGTGTTTTTAAATATCATCGCCATCATAACTAGTGATATCTGCAGTATTAAAAATAACTTGGTGACATTTCAGTAGATGAATATCCTATGATTTCATACCTACCGCCGACCTTTACTGCAATAATCTTTATAATCTCTAGGCCGCTATCTCCCGCGCGTTCCAGGAATAAAGAACGCACGGGAGATATAAATTCCATTGTTCTTTCGATTTTTGAAACTTTCTTAACAGCACCGTTCCGGTTGCAAGAGGATAAAGTTAGAGTTAATAATAGGTAATCCCCTTCTTCAAATAACTCAAAACCTGAGATCTCATCTATAAAGGTCAAGTCTGACTTATAATCACCAACAGTAATTACTGGGTCGCTAGAACCTATACGAAGGGGCATGTTATATTCAGTATCGAAATTAAGGGAATAACTTATGTTATTGTCGCTCAATATTTGAGCGTAAATGTCAGATTCCCACGGGTATGTTTTAGGGGCTGTTCTTTGAGATATCCTCCAATCTATTAGAGTAGCGTATGCGCTTAAACTATTTGATGCTGCGTAGCTAGTGTTAAAAGGGTTTTTCCCTTGACAAAGGTGGCCATAGAAGCCTATTGGCATATGAGGGTTTTGAGGGGGGATGTGATAATTTTCATTAGAGAAGAATGTAAAACCGATACTTGGAAGATTGTTGACAGTATCAGCTTTACATTCTTCATAACTTGGTGAAGATAAATCAATGGCATTGATAGGATTTTTATTACAAGGGTAATTATCGTAATCGATACCAAACGGATCTAGTAATGGTGCAAGATGAAAGTCGAGAGACAAGTTATCGCCATCTTTATCAATAACTCTTAGACCATCTAATTCTTTCCTTGCATAAAATCCAAAAATAGTCTCACTAAAATATGTTTCTGGTTCACTTTCTAGTAACAGTGAGTGTCGAATAAAGTCGGAAATATTAATATTAATATCTGTACGATTTAAAAAC
>Ga0209292_1004250_pt1 | contig 15212 bp, 17 predicted proteins | sample GOMGulsemesocosm_2_FD_184634 | JGI IMG/M metagenome (GOLD analysis project Ga0209292, IMG submission 184634) | Methane-oxidizing microbial communities from mesocosms in the Gulf of Mexico - GOM9C Gulf of Mexico (SPAdes) (version 2) | ecosystem: Environmental > Aquatic > Marine > Cold seeps... | reverse complement strand
AGCTAGACAACATGGAATGAGTTACTCTCAATTCATTGGAAAAGTGAACGCAAAAGGAGTAAAATTAAACAGAAAAGTTTTAGCTGATTTAGCAATGAATCATCCTGAAGCTTTTAAAGCTGTTTGTGACTCTGTAAAATAATTTATAAACCTACCCTTTTATAATAAATGAAGCCTTTACTTTTAGTAAAGGCTTTTTTTTATGAATAACAAGTTCATCTCAAAACAAGAATTCAATTAACTATCTAATTCGATTGTTAAATGTGAAATGAATTCCTTTTTAGCAACTAATTTAATATTTACAGTAATTCTAAACACCCCCTTTTCAGTCTCTAACGAACCAATATAATATTGTGTAGTTGATGATTTCCCCTGATGAATGATAGCAAACTTAGATGGTTTATTCTCTAAAAAAAAGGTTTTTAACACCTGCTCTGCTTGAGACTTAGAATATAGATTCTCTTTATCTAATAAAGAAATATCAACATTTGAAGCAAAGTAATGAGCTATCATTTTTGCATTTGCAGTTTCAAAACCAACCTCTATAGATGTTTTCAAATCTAAAGTTGGAACAACAAAAGCAGGCTTATCCACAAAACCTACTTCTTTAACCTTAACTACAGCTAACACATCTTTTGGCTTTTGTCCATACCCCGACACCGAAGCAAGAACAAAAGAAAGGATTACAATTTTTCTCATTATACTATATTATATATACATCTGTAAATTAACAACAATTAAGCCAATTTTCTAAAGGAACAACTCTTTTATACAGCCTAACTAATAACACTAGCTTAAAGCTTCAATTAGCTCTGCAAACACTGGCTTCAACATGGATCTAACTTTGTTTGCACGTTCAGTATCAAACCTTCTTTCCGAATCATCCATATAAAGTACTTTATTCATCTCTAGTTGCAACGCATTAATATTATTTTCTGGGTTTCCAAAATAACGAGTGATATGACCACCTTTAAAAGGCGTATTATGATTTATTTGATACTCTCCTTCAGCAAGTTGATTAAAGGCCGTATCGATTACCTTTTGACTAGCCGTAGTTAGATTGTCATTTCCTAAAATCATATCAGGAAATGGGTCATTTTGAATGGTTGGTACAAGTTGACGAATTGAATGAGCATCCCAAAGCAATGCTTCTCCAAATCCCTCTTTACATTCATCTAACAGCGCCTCTACTTTAGAATAGTATGGCCAAAAATAGGTAGCCAAACGCCTATCCACTTCTTGCTGATTTGGCGCTTTACCCGCTTTATAAATTGGTTTACCAAAAAAATCCGTTGTCGAACATAAACCAGTAATTAAACGACCATCATCATACAACGGAACACTTTTAACGTCTCTATTTAAATCTATCAACCAGCGGTGATATCTAGCATAGATAATAGTAATTCCCATTTCAGAAGCAAAATTGTATAAATCATGTACGAACCAATCCGCATCATCTAAAGATTCTAACTGAGAATCTACATAGTCATTTTTTAACTGTTCAGGTATTTCCAGCCCACAATGAGGAACAGAAATAACAATAGGAACTTTTTTTCCTTTAGGCTCTATAATGTAATATGGTTTTGTCATCTTTTATAATTCTACTAATTTTGATTTAATTGCAAACATAACTAACCCCACTCTAGACTTAATCATAAGCTTAGCATAAACTGAATCTCTATATCCTTCAACAGTTTTCGGGCTTAAAATCATATCATCTGCAATATCCTTATATGTTCTTTCAGAACAAGCCAATATTAAAAATTCAATTTCTCTTTCTGTTAAGGTTTCAATTATATTTTTTTGTTCTGTAGGCTGAAGTGTATTAATAAGATGTTCCGTAATCTTATCTGAATAATAAAAACCATCATGTAAAATTTTACTAATTGCCATTTTTAATTCATCTGGCTCAATGTCTTTACCAACAAAACCCTTCACGCCAAACTTAAGCATTTTAATTAAAGAGTCTTCATCTTCATTCATTGAAATTATCAATACTTTCAAATCAGGATGCAACTTCTGAAGCGCCTCAGCAGTTTGAAATCCATTCATAATAGGCATTGAAATATCCAGTAACACAATATCTGGAGGTGAAGAAGATTCCAGCTTTTCTAAAAAATCTTTACCATTTTCCGCCTCAAGCATTACATTAAAGCTACTATTTAACGATTTAACTAACTGAATCATTCCACTTCTAAATAAACGGTGATCATCAACTACTGCAATATTTATATTATTCATAATTTCTATAATGAAATTTTAATTTCTGTTCCTTTCCCCACAACACTATTTATGACAAGAGTTGCATTAATTAATTTACATCTTTCTTCTAAATTAATCAATCCGTTTCCTGCTTCATTAGTATTAACATCAAATCCTATACCATTATCAATAAATTTCAATTCAATATTGACATTATTAGATACCGAAATAAAAAGTTTAGCTTTAGTTGCCCCTGAATGCTGTAAAATATTGTTAAATACTTCTTGTGTCATCCTGTACAAAAACACTTGCTTTTCAGAAGGCAATTCTGGAAGTTTATTTTCGCAAACAAAATCCACTTTTATATGACTAATTTTCTCAAGTCGTGTTAAATCCTTTTTAATCATTTCAACCAAACCAAAACGTTGTAAGTTTTCACCTTTTAAGGTGGTAGACAATGACTTAATATCGAGAATCAAACTTTTTATTAAACCTCTAGAATCCTTAATCTTATCAAAATCAGAATTATCCTCAGATAAGTTAACCATTCCCAAATTAATTTTTATTAAAGAAGCAATTTGCCCCAAGTTATCATGTAACTCCCTAGAAATATAAGATAAGGTTTGTTCTTTAATTTCAATTTCTGTTTTTAATAACAGTTGTTTAGCTTGCTCCCTTTCCCACTCATATTCAACTTGTTTTCGTTTATATAAAAAAAGAAAATAAATAATAAAACCCACGAGCAAACCAAGTAAGATTACACCACCTCCTAAAGGAATCAATATATCTAAGGCATTATCAGCTTTATACATTTAATTTGTTTTTATGAACATAAATTGTAATACCATACCCTGTGTATAATATATAATTTGACAAAACGGCCAAAATCGGTATCCAATCACCTATATCTCCAACATCTTTAAAAAAATGATAAAAAGCAAAGACTAAATAAACTACAGTATAAAAAAATAAGTTTGAAACACTTAACCAAAATAAGGGTTTACTATAGATTGCTACATTAGCAGGCGAATTAATAATAATTTTAAATGAAAACAATGAAAAGCCAACCATTTGAAGACACAATAGTACTAGTCCATTAGTAGGGTTAACCTGAAGATTTTGAATGTAAATCGTGTTTAAAATTGAAAGAATAAAAACAATTAGTGTAATAACCACTGCACCCCTCTTTAATTTTCTATTCTCTCCCCATTGAGGAAGATAAATAAGCAAATTTAAAATTAACGCTGACGTCAATAAAAGATGGTTCAAATAATTCCCATCTGGAAACGTGTTATATACGTATTTATCTACCAACTCTTTAACACAACTCAAAACAAGTAAAACAACCAATGCTTTATACGATTTATCAAGTCGTTTATAACTATACACCCCATAAAAAGCGGAGAGTGTTATGATAATACGATAAATAAAAAAACCTAGCCCCATAGTCATGAAGCTAAGTTATAAATAAATTTACTTTTATTATACAGAAGGATAGTTTTTAGCACAATTAGCAGGACATTCTTTTAAATAATCTACAACAGCATTTTCTACAATATCACCATTCGTATCTAACCCAGCAATTATCATAGTAAAAGCTTGCGCGTTCTGTGGCTTAGTTAAATCATCAAATTTAACCGCAGGCATAATCGTAATATCCTGAACATTCGAATTATTTAAAATCCACTCTACATCCACTCTATCAACTTTAAATCCTTTTAATATTGTTGTTCCACTTGGTGGATTTTGAATTAATGCTTTACTATTATTTTGATAAGCCTGTAACATCTGAACTGCATCAGACCAATTTAATTTTGCACTCATATTTTATATTTTTATAGGTTAGAAGCTTGAAAGTAGTAATAAAAACTGAAACCAAGGCATTACATGAGACAATAAGGGGGGTTAACCCTGGTGAAAAAGGGGTGTTTACCCCCCTCAATAAAGGGCGTTTTTTTTATTTGAACCCTATAGAATTGAATACATTTGTACCCTAATGAAAATACAACCGACTTTTAACATAGGACAGTGCTACGAAATGTATTTCACTATTTTTAATAGTGTTATTCGCTTTACTGTTTTAGAATCTATGCAGAAAGGATATAAAAGAGCTATGATTTGTGAAACAGGTCATATCTTTAAATTTAATTCAGTGTTTTTATTCAATGATGAAATTGCATCTTTAAAAACTCTTGCTTGCACACATTAATACAATGCGAACATCACCCTATGAACTTAAAAAGCTATCAAACGAATAATCGTTGATAGCTTTTATTTTTTCATAATACACTGTTTAGTTGAAACTATTGCTTTAATAAAAAAGCAACAATATTTTTACATGCCAATCCATTTCCATATAAATCAACATTAAAATTAGACTTTTCACTCATCATTACAGTAGTCTGCTCAATAATTTTAGATTTATTTGCACCTACTAACACATTAACATTAGCCTCTAATAACTCAACCCATTCTGTCTGATCCCTCATTGTGACACAATTCTTCTTAAAGAAAAAAGCTTCTTTTTGTAAACCACCACTATCTGTCATGACTAAAGATGAATTTTTAATCAATTCAATCATATCAAAATAACCAACGGGATCAATTAAATTAACCTTCAATTTTAAATTGTGACTTAATAGCTTTGCTTTTGTACGGGGATGCAATGGCAAAACAACTGGACAAATCGTAGTGTGAATTTCATTCAAAGCCTCAACTATACCTGTTAATCTTTCTTTATCATCTGTATTATCTGCTCTATGTAATGTTGTTAAGATAAATCTACCTAAATTATTATCCTTTATAACAGTTGATTTTTCTTTAGAATTTTGAGCATAAAACGTAGCTGCATCTTGCATTACATCTCCAGATTTGACAATTTGAATGTCAATATTATTATACCCTTCATTTGCTAAATTATCAACTGCTGTTTGCGTGGGACAAAATAAATAATCAGAAATTCTATCCGTAATAATCCTATTTACCTCCTCTGGCATTTCCATATTAAACGATCGTAAACCAGCCTCAACATGTGCTACTTTAATATGCAGTTTCCTAGCCGCTAATGCACCAGCCGTTGTAGAATTAGTATCACCATAAACCAATAACAAATCTGGCTTTTCTTTTATCAAAATATCTTCAATCCCTTCCAACATTCTACCGGTCATAGCTCCGTGACCTACACTGTTAATATCCAAGTTATATTTTGGCTTAGGAATCTCCATTTCAGTGAAAAAGATATCACTCATATTAGCATCAAAATGCTGTCCTGTATGCACTAACACCTCTTCAATATTATCATGCTTAGCAAACTCTCGACTTAACGCAGCAGCCTTTACAAATTGTGGCCTTGCTCCTATTACAGTTAGTACTTTCATATTTTGCTTATGTTCAATATTTAGTTATTCTGAAATTAATTTTCAACTGCCATAATTACCGCATTAATTATAGTATTTACATCACCATCTGTTAAATCAAAATAGACAGGCAATGTTATTTCATTTTCATATTTAGCCCATGACACAGGATAATCACTCATTTTGTAGCCTTCCTTTTTGTAAACCGTTAACATTGGTAAAGGTTGAAAATGTACATTAACTGAAACCCCTGCAGCAAATATTTTTTGCATAATGGTATCCCTAGCGGATTCATTAACACCTTTAATTCTTAATAAAAACAGGTGATAAGATGCCTCTTTACCATCTTCATTATAAGGCGGAATAATAGCCCACTCTTTTGATTTGAAACCAGAAACGTATTGCTCAAATATTTCTTTTCTACGTTTTAAATTAGACTCATATCTACCCAACTCAACCAAACCTATAGCAGCTTGTATGTCCGTCATGTTACATTTATAACCTGCCTCTAAAACATCATAACGCCAATTACCAACTTGCGTTTTTGCTAAAGCATCTTTAGACTGCCCATGTAAAGACATTCTGTTTAAATCAGAATAGATTTCATCACAATCAAATTGAGAAGGGAAATTCATACAAACGGCTCCACCTTCAGCCGTTGTCAAGTTTTTCACAGCGTGAAATGAAAACACAGATACATCAGTTAAGTTACCTGACATTTTACCATTCATGGTAGCTCCAATACTGTGAGCAGCATCTGCCATTACAAGGATTCTTCCTAATTTCTCTTGATTTTTTGAATTTGCATTGAACATTGCCTTTATATTCGGTGTATTAACCAAAGCATTGATTTCATCAAAGTCACATGTAAATCCCGAAATATCAACAGGCATAATGACTTTAGTTTTGGGAGTTATTGCATTTTTAATAGCCTCCACTGAAATATTAAAATCTTTCTCATTAATATCAACCATTACAGGCTTTGCACCACAATGCATAATTACATTGGCAGTTGCACAATAGGTATAAGCAGGAATAATTACTTCATCTCCAGCCTTAACACCATACCATCTTAATATCAACTCTAATCCAGCTGTTGCAGAGTTTAAACATATTGTTTTTTTACAACCAATATAATCAGAAAGCTCTTGTTCGAATTTTTTAGTTCTTGGCCCAGTTGTTATCCAACCTGACAATAATGCTTTTGAAACTTCCTCAACGACTTCCTGGTCAATTCTTGGGGGGGAAAATGGTATCATATGATAATTATTTTTAACAAAAATAACAAATAACAAAACACAAATAACAAAATCAATAAAAACTATGACTGTTATGCACTTCTACATTAATTTTGGCGTAAATTCATTGGATGTAATCTAAGTTACATACATATTCAAAAATTGATTATAACTTTAGCAAAAAAAAGAACTATGGATTACAATATTATAGACACAATTAGTGGAGGCTTTAACTGGCTTTTAAAACAAATCATGTTTGATTGTGATTGGTCTCAAAATTATTTTTGGATGTTAACTACTGTATCTATACTTGTATGGGGATTGGAATTGGCTTTTCCTTGGCGTAAAAATCAAAAATCCATTAGGCGTAATTTTTGGTTAGACGCCTTTTATATGTATTTTAACTTCTTTTTATTCTCTTCAGTTATTTATGGCATTTACGGTTTAATCGCAGCTTATTTACCTGAAGATATTATGGGTAAAATTGCATTTATCAATATAAAAGTAATGCCCATTTGGTTAGGCCTACTTATCTTTTTTATTCTAAACGATTTTGCACAATGGTTTACTCATGTAGTATTACATAGATATGATTTTTTATGGAACTTCCACAAAGTACACCATTCCATAAAAGAAATGGGATTTGCAGGACATTTACGTTACCATTGGATGGAAAACTTAGTTTACAAACCATTGAAAACATTTGTAGTGATGATTTTAATTGGAGGAGAACCAGAACAAGCATTTATAGTTCATTTTACATCTGTAGCCATTGGCCATTTAAACCATGCTAATATAAAAATTACTTGGGGACCGTTAAAGTATATCTTAAATAATTCAGTAATGCACTTATGGCACCATGTTAAAGAATTACCAGAAGACAAAAAACACGGTGTTAACTTTGGAATTAGTTTAAGCTTATGGGATTACATTTTCAAAACTAACTATATCCCTCACGAAAGTGGTGATATTGAAATTGGATTTGGAAATGATGAGAAGTTCCCGATAGATAATTTTGGAAAACAATTAATATATCCTATTGGGAAGAAAGACTAAAAATGATAATAGTAACTGAACTGAAAAAGGTGTTAACAAATTTGTTAATACCTTTTTTTATTTCGTAATTAATCGCAGTTACATCTTTTAATCCAACCATCACCTTCTCTTTCAATTTACTTGAAACGATTATAATACAACTTTAACGCACATTGAACAATATTAAAAAACATACAAATTTGATCTCTGAAACTAATAACACCACTATAAGCACTTTAGATCTATTGGATTGGCAAGACAAATCAACTCTATAGCCAAGGCATTTTATAATGCTTGTTTTGATACCAAAACACAAGAATTGCGCTCACTCCAAAAGCTATTGCTGTCGCATATGCTGCCCCAATAGCTCCGTAAGATCCAATTAAAAAATAATTAAACACCAGGTTCAAAACTGCTGCAATCATTGTACTTACACCTAAAAAGGCTGTTTTATTGACATGTACAATATATGGAAATACAATTTTGTAAACGCCGTGTATCCCATAGCCAATAGCAATCCAAAACACATAATCACCAGCATCTTTGTATCTTTCATCTAAAAAATAAGGAATTATGAATTTGGCGATAAAAGAAACTAACACTGCAATACCAAAAGTTATTAGAACATATAAATAACTAAACTTAACAATTATACGTTTTTTTTCCTCTGTTGGTTCAGCCAACATTTTATAAAACCAAGGTGACCATGCCATTATAAAGGCTTCCGTAAATATCATCACTACTTGCCCAAACATATAGCCAACCGAATAAATCCCCACCATTTCAATACTTATCATTCTTTCAATAAAGAATCTATCACTTAATCCAATTATAATTGCACCAACAACATGTGGAATTAATGGTAATGATAATTTTAAAATATTTTTAACCTCAACAATATTATATTTCACGGTTATATATCCGCTTTTTGACATATACAAGATAGAGATAATCCCAAACACAGAAAATGCAGAAATTATACCTATTGGCCTAGAAAACCAGCCCATGTCAAAACACACTAAAACGAACAATGCAATCCCAATATTTAACAGCGTATTTGCGACTTCAAAAACGCCATATAAAGCTGCTTTCCCTTCATTTCTTAATATTGTTAAGTTAATTGCTGTAATCATTTGAAACAAACTAATAACAGGAATTATTAAAACCCAAATAGAAGGAACAGAAAATAACTCATCAAAAAAGGAAGAAGCAATAAGTGTGACTAAGAAGTAAAACAATGTTGTAAATGAGAGAATTATTAGAATATTCCCAATCATTAACGACAATCGTTCTTTAGAATACTTAAAATAATTTTTCGCTACGTTAGTATGAATAGCCATTCCAATAAAGGCTGAAAAAAAAGACACCATCATCAAATAAATTGACATGACGCCAAACTCATCTGTTGCCAAATAGCTTGTTAGGATAGGTAACAATAAAAAAGGTATAGCCTTATTTAAAATTGTTCCGCCCAAATAAATAATTGAATCCTTAATTAATTTCAATTTCTTTTATTTTTTTTATGGTCTCCATTGTAACTTCACTTTGAAATAAATGAATATGTGTTTTGATAATCTCTCTATCCCAATTCCACCATTCAATTTTCTTTAGTTCAGTAACAATTTCTTCTGGAAATCTATATTTAATTAACTTAGCAGGAACTCCGGCTACTATTGCATAATCAGGTACATCTTTTGTTACTACTGCTCCAGCACCAATTATAGCTCCATTACCAATTGTAATGTTTGGCATTATCACAACATTTGCACCAATCCAAACATCATTCTTTATTATCACTTCCGAGTGTGCTTGAATTCTTTTTGATACAAAGTCACCAACATAGGGCACATACGGAAATGCGCTAATTGACAAATTTGTATGAGGATGACTAATTGCATTTATGGTAACATCCCAAGAAATAGCACAAAATTTACCGATTTTTGTATGAACTATTTTTGCATACCTGCCAACTGATGAATATTCACCAATAAAAGTATGTTGAAGTGTTGCGTATTCTGCTACTCTAGAATGGTAACTCAGCTCACAGTTATTAAGATGAACTTTGCCTCCAATCCTGAAAACAGAACTCAACTTGTTTTTTCGACCATACTTAAGACGAATAAAAACTTGTTTTATTTTTTTAAGGACACTAATTATCATGGTAACTGTTTTAAGAATTGACTCATAATTTTATAATTACTATCTATTCTACGTCTTGAGTTTTTAAATCTAGAGAATTCAATTCGCTCTTCATATTTAATTTCTTCCAGTAATTCTTTGGTTAAAAAAGTATTTGGTGTAAATCTATCATAAGCTGGTAATAATCTATTCAAGACTTTAGACACAAAGCCATTTTTAAAATCAAAATAGCCATCCAAAACTACTCCACCGATAGCACCTTTTACACCTTTTGCTCTTCCATCTTCGCTTATCAAAATAGATTTCTGAGCAATACTATTCATAAAAATATGCGCATGTACCCTGTAACCAATATGTAAATCAACAGTTGAATAATAATTCATCAAATTTTCTGCACTTCCAGAAATATCTTTATACTTAATTTTTTCACTTTCTAACCAATCTGCAAATTCATTATGTTTTTTTACATGGTTTGAAGCCGATTTATATGCACTAACAAATTTCGCTCTATCTAATGAATGATGAAAAACTACTTCAAACTCTTTATCTGAAAACATGTTTTGGCAAGCCAAAACATTCTCCTTCATCAATTTAAACATGGACGGAGACTCTATAAATGAAACACCCAATGAGAATGCTACTTTACTAACTGGTTTAGGAGAAAATTCTGTATTAATATGTTTTTGATCATAATAGGCTGGACAACCCGTCATTAATACATTTTCACAATTATTAAAGCGCAGCGCATTTAACGTATGATAATCTCTAACACTTGATAAATAACCCGAATTGTTTACTTTATTTACTAACTCGGCTGTTTTAGGATTCAATTTGTAAGTGTACGTATTTTCCCAATTTCCTTTTTGCGATTTCCATCCAGTTCCCATCATGACAACAGGCACTTTTATTTTATCAATCACATCAGCAAGCCCATAAACTCTAGGCACCATATCTTCAACTAAAGCTGGCCCTCCCATTAAAATTAATGCTTTTGACTCATTAATAACCGCTAAGTTAGATGGAGATAAAGTCTCCCATCCATTAATATCAATAATTTCTCTATCAGGACGTAATTCAGCAAATAATTGCTTTGCTCTAAACTTAATTAGATAATCTCCTGCATTATTTTTACTTCCTGTAAGGATTACATATTGATCTTTCATATCAAGTCTTTTACAATTATATCATCTTCATTAATATCAACTTTCGCAGCTTTACCAACCACATCATCAATATACTTTGGACTTATTCCATGAGCAGGTCTTTTAAACGTTAAGTCTTCTTTTTCAATAATTTTCCCTTTAGGAATATTTCGTTTTGCTACTAAACTTCTTCTAGCATGCTCTCTTGCTTTATCTTCATCAGCTAATGCCTCAATTTTAAAGCCTCCTAAAATCTCAAAAGTAGAGTCTAAATTTGAATTGAACAATTTCAAATCTTCTTTATCCATAGCATGATAATGATCATTACCAGGCAACGTTTTATCGTGTGTAAAGTGTTTTTCAATAATAACAGAGCCCAATAATGTAGCCATTTCACAAACCTTCATATCCTTAGGAAGTGTATGATCTGAATAGCCTATAATATTGTTTGGAAACGCCTCTTTTAAACCTAAAATCATTCCTAAATTAGCATTTTTATCTGGAGTAGGGTAATTTAATACACAATGTAATAGTGCTAAATCAACATTAAAAGGTTTAATCCAGTTAACAGCATCTTCAACCTCATCTAAACTACTTGCTCCTGTAGATAAAATAACAGGTTTCCCAAAGCTACAAATGTATTGTATGAATGGTTTATTAGTAATATCAGAAGATGAAATTTTAAATACATCCATCATATCATTTAAGAACTCTGCTGATTCAACATCAAAGGGAGTACTCATAAATTCAACTCCAACAACATCACAGTAATCTTTCAATTCCTGCATTTCATCTTTCCAAAACGTATCATGTTTTTTGAACAATTCAAATTGTGATTCAGTTGGTTCTTTAGTCGTATCCCAATATGCAGGAGAATGTTTAGACGCTAAAGTTTCAGCTTTATAGGATTGAAACTTAACAGCATGTGCTCCACCCTCTTTAGCTTCATCAACTAAACGTTTAGCAGTTGCCATTGACCCTTCATGATTTACGCCAACTTCAGCAATTATATATGGTTTTACAATTGGTGCGTTAGTATCAACTCCGTTATTTAATAATTCTAATATTTTCATTAATCTTGTATTATATCTTGTATTAATTTTTGTACTCTTGATCTACCAGACTTTAAGTCTTGGTTTTTCATTAATTCATTCATTTCTTGTCTAGATTCAAACGAATTAGTTAATCTTAAAAATTCTTTTAGCAAATCATCATCACTCACTATATAACCTAAACCAAGGTTAGAAAAACCATATTCTTTAGAGGCAAAAAAGTGAGTCGCTTCTCTTTCATTTTGTTCCATTACAATAGTTGGTGTTCCAATACTTGCAATTTCATATACCGTTCTACCTGCTGATGTAAATATTAAATCAGCTTGAAGCATGTAATCAGAAATATTAGACACATTCTTCATGATATTCACATTTGAATAAGCTTCTATCGATTCGAAATTATTGTATCCAAAACCAGCAATAACAGTTATTTTAATCTTATTATCTTCACAATACTTATGTATTGTACGAATCACTTTTTCCGTATAATTATTTGGATCTACGCCACCAAATGTAATTAAGACTTCCTTTATATCCCTAGTTACTTCCTTTTCTTCAGACAAAATAAATTCATCTCTTAAAATAAAATAATCTTGTCCAAAAAAGTGATCTTCATGCTTTTCATTTTCGGGATAAATTGCGTTCACTACCAAGTCAGCCAAACGGCTACCCGCACCTAAATCTTCAAAATTAATCACTTGACAACCTTGATCTTTTAGACTTTTAACATAAGACACATTAGAGTCTAATCTGTCGTTAATAATTATTTGAGGTGAAATTTTGTTTATATCATCTAAAATATTTTCAGATTCTTGAATAGTAACAGGATAATTTCTAGACTTAATTGTGTTAAATGCTAAGTCACTATCTTTATCTACTAAAAATGTAATTTGATGATTCAAAATATCATTTGCGATTAACATTGTATTATAAACATGTCCTAAACCAACAGTACTGTTTCCTGTCACTACAAACAAAATATGTTTTCTTCTCAAGTAATATTCACATAAGTTCCAATCTTCATAGGTATCTATATCAATTTCCTCTCCACCACTCAATAATGCTAAATCTACATTATTCCCAATTCTATTATGTTCAGTTATTATAGTATTCCTAGTAATTAAGAAAGCGCCAGTTTCTGTATATTCCGGCGTTAAATATTGTCTGTTTACACGTTCCGTATAATTGGGAACAAATTTATCATTTTCTTTTCGCCATGATAAATGAGTAGCATCTTTAGCTGCAATAACAGAATCAATAGACGTATCATTAATCATTTTTCCAATGGCTAAATCCAATGATTCTGAAGTTAATAAAGGAGATGTTGGTTGCATAGTTACAATCAAATCATACTCTTTTCCTTCTGACTCTCTAGCATAGACATAGCAATCATGAATAACAGGATCTAATGTTGTTTTATCATCTGCAATTTTAGGATTCCTTTTATGCGTTTTTGAGCCGAATTTTTTTGATGTATTTAAAACCTCATCATCTTCACTAGACACAAAAACATCCAAATTAAATTTAGATTTCAAAGCATTATGTATAGAGTAATATAATAAAGGTTTACCCCCAAGTAATCTTAGATTTTTTCTCGGAATTCCTTTTGAACCTCCCCTTGCTGGTATAACTACTAAAATATTCATATTAATCATTAAGCTTAATCTACAAAGTAACTAAATAAGTTAATAACAACGGGCATTTCTATCATTATTTTTAAACAATAATCTGTTTGATTAATTAACCTTACTAATGAGTAATAAATTTTAAGACCTACTAATTTCTTTATTCTTTCGAGACGGTTTTTTTCCTAAGACTAAAAAATGAATTATACCTATTAAATATCCAAAACCATAACTGAAATGCAAGACAGGGAAAATTGTAGCAACTTTCAACACACCTGTTCGTTTATCATTTGCTTTAAACGCAAAAAATAGCGCCATCATAATATACATACCGACACCTAAACTAAATACGAACCAAAAAACAGGAACTAACAACGAGATTAATACGCCTAATAATAGACCTAATACAAAAAACAAAGGTACCATCTGTCTTAAGGTTGTTATGGTTTTATGCTTTCTATTCACATAAACTTTCCAATACCCATATTGATAATACTGCTTATATAATTTTTTTATGGACCCTCTTACGTAATACTCACTTTGAATTTCCGGATTATATAATATTTTATATCCGTTTTTTGTCAATCTAAAATTTAATTCATCATCCTGATTTCGAATTAAATCTTCATCAAAAGTCCCAATTTTCTCAAAAACTTCTTTTTTATATATTCCAAAAGCCAATGTATCCACAAATTTCTTCTCTCCCCCAACTCTGAATGTAGCGTTCCCAACCCCAAAAACACTTGACATAGCCATACCAATAGCATGCGAAATTTTGTTTTCATAAACATTGATAATTCTCCCTCCTGCACACATGATATCATCTGATTCAAAAATTGACCTTACATTGTTTTCAATGAAATTTGGTAAAGCTACCGCATGGGCATCTATTCTAATAATTAAGTCACACTTTGCAGCATTCAAGCCAATATTCATAGCCTGAGGTGTGGTTTTCTTGATATTCTCAATTAAACGAACATTATTATTCGCAGCACTCAGATCTTTAATAATAGCCACTGTACCATCATCACTCATCCCATCAATAACTAAAACCTCTACCTCTCCAGAATAATTCTGATTTAATATTGACGTTACACATTTAAGAATGTATTTCTCTTCATTTCTACAAGGAATTAATATACTTACGCTGGGGTTATTCATATGTAAAAAAGTTCTTTTGATTAAATAGACTAAAAAACAATCCAAAAAAGATTGTCCCCGCTTGATTCTCAAGAAGTGATTCAGTTAGTGCATAGGCGATAAACATAATGACAAAACTAACAATAAATAAATTATTATTCTTAATCCCAATTTTTATCGATTCATACATGGTCACACAAAATATAAGCAAACCAATTAAGCCGATTGATAACGCTATTTGAATAAACTGATTATGTGCATTCAATTTATTGTCATAAGCTGT
>Ga0209292_1004247_pt1 | contig 15217 bp, 9 predicted proteins | sample GOMGulsemesocosm_2_FD_184634 | JGI IMG/M metagenome (GOLD analysis project Ga0209292, IMG submission 184634) | Methane-oxidizing microbial communities from mesocosms in the Gulf of Mexico - GOM9C Gulf of Mexico (SPAdes) (version 2) | ecosystem: Environmental > Aquatic > Marine > Cold seeps... | reverse complement strand
ATAGTGGTCACTTTAACGCTTGGGCTAAATCGGCAATAATATCTTCCGGCTCTTCAATGCCAACTGACAATCTAATTAACCCGTCAGTAATACCAATTAATTCTCGGCGCGCTTTAGGCACACCGGAATGGGTCATTGCTGCAGGGTGTTGTGCTAAACTTTCAGTTCCACCCAAACTCACTGCAAGTTTAACTAACTTTAACTTATTCAAAGTTTTGAATGCTGCTGCTTCACCGCCTTTAATTTCAAACGAAAATGTTGAACCAGCACCCTGACATTGTTTTTTGTAAATTTGATATTGAGGATGATCTTCCTTTAATAAACCAGGGTAATCGATGCGGATAACCTCATCATGTTGATTAAGAAAACCTACTACCTTCATTGCACCTTCGGTAGATGCTTTCATGCGTATCTTGAGTGTTTCAAGAGATCGTAAAATCAACCATGCAGTATTTGAATCCATGGTTGTGCCAATGCCATTTCTTACTTTTCTTATCTTAGCAATTAGTTCTTTGCTGCCTGAACAACTTCCCCCAATTAAATCTGAATGACCACCTACATACTTTGTCAAAGAGTATATGCAAAGATCTGCACCATGATTGAGTGGTTGCTGCCATAGTGGCCCTAGCATTGTGTTGTCCACAGCCAATATAGGTTTCGTTGATTGAGTCTGACCAATTGCATCAATAAGCTCACGAGATTTTGCAATATCAACAAGATTATTCGTTGGGTTGTCCGGCGTCTCAATCATGACCACTGAAATATTACCTAGCTTACTCGCCTGGGCAAGGGCTGCTTTTAATCCAGCTGCTCCTTCGCTAGAAATGAAACCAACCGCTTGAATATTCATTTGTTTAAGAATGCCATTTACTAATGTGTCGGTTCCACCGTAAATGGGTTCTGAATAAACGATGACATCGCCAGGTTTCGAGCACGCTAGTAATGTAGTTGAAATGGCTGACATTCCGCTGCCCATAACTAAACAGTCTTCAGCATCATCCCAAATCGCGATGCGATTTTCAGCGATTTCAATGGTCGGATTATTAAAACGCGAATAGACCAAGCCGGCATTTTCGCCTTCATTTAGCGGTTTACGACCAGAAACAACATCAAAGAAATGTTTTCCTTGTTCTGCTGACTTAAATACAAATGTTGATGTTTGAAAGTTTGGACACTTGATTGAACCTTCAGACAACTGAGGATCATAACCATAACCCATCATGAGTGATTGAGGCTGAAGAGAGTGTTCACCAATGGTTCGTTTTTTATAACTATGTGACATTTTAATATCCTGATTTGAATTTAATATATTACTGATATCTCTATGATTTAAATATTGGTTTGCAAATCGTTATCCTTCCTTGTTTTAGATAAGAAAAATACTGAAATACAAATCATCTGTCTGCAAATGCTTAACGCACTCAATTGAACATAAAGATATACAATATACCAATGAGGGATGTGTTGTGGGAATTGTAGTAGAAATCACTGAAAATTTACAGGAAGAAATCACCGAATACTTGGGCTTTAAGCTCTGTATCTCTAGGCGATGTAACAATGTTGTTAGATGCCCCCTGTTAGCAATGAAATTAAAACATCCTGACTTATAAAACAAGTAAGGATGTTCAACTATAACGTCAGTTTTTTATAGCAAAATGGATAATTTTTGTTTTGGCTGTAACAACGCGTTTTTCGCCAATTTATTCCAGCGTAATAAGTCTTTAACACTGACTTTATATTTTCGGCTGATATCCCATAAGTTATCTCCGCTTCTAACAACATGCGTTAGTTTTTTGCTAAAACGATTGGTATGTAGCCAAGCATGTACGTCATCTTTGTTATAAGGCACAATCAACATTTGGCCGATTTTAATGCGATCGCTGCTAAGCTTGTTGATACTTTTTAATTCAGCAACTTTGATAGTATAACCAGAGGCTATTTTACTGAGACTGTCACCTGACTTTACTTTATAGCGATCCCAACGAAGCCAATCTTTCTTGTCAGTTGTCGATAATTTTTCTTTAAACGATGGCGCAGAATCAACAGGTAACATTATCTGATAATTACTGTTTGGTGCAGTGGCCCAACGTTTAAGTCCTGGGTTTAATGACAATAGATCTTTTGGGGTGATGTTTGCCCACTGGGCTGCTAAAGAAATATCTAGCTGCCCTTCAATTTCAACAATTTCTACAGCCGGTTTATTATCAATTGGGGTGAACACATAATCTAGTGCATCGGCGTGTTTTAATATATCAGCAATAGCCAATAACTTAGGTACAAATTGAGTTGTTTCAGACGGTAATTTTAGTGACCAGAAGTCTGTGGCTAAATTTTCTTTTTTATTGCGTTTTATTGCTCTTCCAACTCGCCCTTCCCCTGAGTTAAAAGCCGCAATGGCATTAAGCCAGTCTTGACCTAACGATCGGTGAAAAAACTCAAAGTAATCTAAAGCGGCACGTGTGGATTGAACGATATCTCGGCGACCTTCAAACCACCAGTTTTGTTCAACATTAAAGCGCTGAGCTGACACCGGCATAAACTGCCAAAGACCTGTCGCACTCTTATTTGACACACCATAGGGGATATATGAACTCTCTACGATGGGCAGTAAAGCTAATTCAACAGGAATATTACGCGCTTCTATTTCTTGCACTATATACAACAAAAACGGCTCTGCTCTTTTAGAAATGGTCACCATAAAGTTAGGGTGTTTTAAATAATATTTCTTCCATTTGTTCACTGCTGGATGATCTGGAACTTCGATACTCAGCTGACTACGGATGCGTTGCCAAACATCATCGTGCTCATGCGGAAGTTTAACTGCTGGAATAACAGTGGCTGTTTTTGTGGGCGTAATGACAGCATTATTTGCAGAGCTAGTTGATGACTGCTCACTGTTAGCTTCTTTATTCGAAATAGGCTGTCGGGTCTTAGGATCGGGAGTTTGTTGACATGCTGCTAGTAAAATAGCCATAGCCACTATTGCAATTTTTCTCATTGTTGATTCTTTGTTAAAATTTAGCGCAGGCATTGTGTGACATATGTCGCAGACAGTCAACAAATAAATCTAATACAAAATATATTAACGTTACTAAGAAGATGGATCTGATATTAAAAGAAAATAGTAATACGTGGTTTAAGATTTATTTATTACACACAGTAATTTCCAACGGCTCTGATGGTGTGTCGTCCGTCTTAAGCTGATGAGTAAAAGATTTCACTTTATCACCAATGTAAATTTCACGTGATACAGTAACTGTCAGATGGAAATCAATCAATCCTGATACTGGTAATTGTACTGCGATAGGTTCTTGATTGAGCGACAATTTCACCGGGACGGGTTTTGGAAATGACATGTTTTCATAGCCATCTCTGTTGAGGTAAAAGAGCACTGGCATCGTTTCTTCCCCCGTATATCCCTCACAAGCCACTAAGGAAATCATTTTTTCCTGCATAGTTGGTAGTGTCAGTGTGCCAACATCAATTGTCGTCTCCTGTGTTTCAGGAATTCTTAAAGTAGTTACTGGAATAGATTCATCTATAAAGTGTAATACTGACAGTGACGCATCTTTAGTTTTACTGTATAAAACAACTTCGAAGCTACCATCTTCTTCATTTGGCAATTTCACATGGAAAATTCCGCCAATTCTCGCTACTTTAATTGGCGCGCCAGTCTCATCCACTAACTTACCTTTTACAGTCACTTCATAATGATCTTCTGGAATATAGATGAAGTTTATATAGGCTGGAATTGAATTTAACTTGCCATCATTAACGATAAGTTCAACGGTATAGGTACCTTCTAAATCGGTCATTAAGATAAGCTCATCACGGTCGTCATAAGACAGGATACGCGCTTGTGAATCAGTAGGCATATTTATCACTTTCCAATTGTAGGTTATCTCTTTTCCTTCTGGGTCATAACTTTGCGTGTTCTGAAGTGTAACGGCCCCATTGTGGTTAATAATTATATCTTCGGGTAGTACAGCAACAGGGATGCTATTTGAATAGCTTTCAATATGAAGGTGATCGATAACCGAATAATTTACTCCATCAAACGCCTGAAGTCCTAGGACAAAATGTCCTCTAATATCAGGGGAAAATGTAAATTTACTATCACTTCTAAATCCAGCTTCTTCAATGAAGTAGGTGCTCGATTGCGGTTTGCTTATTAGGCTCCATTGATAAAGTAATTCACTTGTCTTTCCATCAGGATCTAGGCTTGATAAGCCGTTTAGCCCAAGTCCTTTCCAATAATCAGTTTCTTGTTCGTCATCTAAAGTCCCTATGGCAACGGGAGCAATATTTGCATCTGTAACAATGATGGTTTGTGATACTTGATGTGTTAAAACCCCATCACTCACTTCCAATGTAACTACATACTCGCCGAGCCCATCAACAGTAAAATCAACAAACTCTGTTGTATCGTTGGCTAATGCCACATTGTGCGCATTTGACGGGACATCAAGTGTCCATTGGTAGGTTAACTCTGTTCCATCTAAGTCAAAACTATTTGTGGCATTTAACGTTATTTTTTGTTTTGGCATATACCCAGGCATAGGGGTACTAATTACAGCCACTGGCTCACTATTAGTTAATACCTCGTCAGCAACTAGGGATATTTCTTGTGTTGATGTTAATTCATCATCAGCGTTAGTAACCGACAATAAAATTGTGTATATACCTGCAACATCTGGCGTGACGAATCCCTTTGGTTTATCTGAAATACTGATCGCACTTTCGCTATTCATTGGCTTAGATTTAAGTGACCAACTATAAGTTAAATTTTGTCCTTCACTGGCACTACTATCTTCAGCACTAAACCAGTTAACGTTACCAATTTTACTTACTAGCTTACCGGTAACTTTTGCGACTGGGTAACTAGCTTGGTTGGGCTCAACTACAATTGTTGAACTAACCAATTTACTTTTAAGTGTTGAATCTTTAACGACTAAATTAACGGTGTAGGTGCCATAGACAGTCGGGGTAAATTTAAAAGATTGAGCAACACTATTTCGTAATTTATATGCTTCACCAGCAGAGTCTTCGACAGTCCATTGATAGGTTAATACATCACCGTCCAAGTCTGTGCTAGTACTACCACTAATAGCTACTGATTCATCTAAAGTAATTGTAGATACATCTTTTGCAATCGGTGCCCTGTTTCCAATCTCTTCAATCTTATTGGATCCACTTCCGCCACTTCCGCCACATGCGGTCAGTAGACTTATCAAAAAGGCACCAGATGCCGTCCCATAATACTTATTCATTATCTATCCCTATTCAAAATAATTCACCGTTTGAAGGTAATCGGCTTTAATTAAACAACTATCAAATTAATGTCGTAATCATTTACGCTGTCCATTAATTAAATACATTGTAATGAAAAACAAATAATTAGCGGTATTAAATAGATGACATACCATAGTACAAACACGACAAAATGGCAGTTGAGTCGTGTTTGTATGATAAATAATGAAAATTAGAAATTAGTAAAGGTTCCGATATTCGTTTGGCGTAGTGCCGTATTTTGCTTTGAAGCAACGGACAAAATAGCTACTTGAAGTAAAGCCAACTTGGTCTGCAATAACACCAATCTGCTCACCACTGCTTAACAATTGCTGGCCTTTAGTTAATCGATAGTCTCTTAGCAATTCACTAAAGCTAGTGCCCGATATTGCTTTTAATTTACGTTGTAATTGTCGCTCACTCATAGCCAATTCACTTGCAACCATGGGTAAGGTTAATGTTGAATTTACGTAATTTTGACCTAGAGTATTGGTCAATTTTGTAATGAACTCTTGCTCAATAAAGGATAAATCCTGTTGCACAGCTAAAGCATCATTATTATGTACTTTCGATTGTAGCTCCTTGACATCATTATCAAGATTAGTTGTACTAAATCGCTGTTGTAAGATTTGCCTAATACTTAACAATCCTTTTACGCGTAGCAACAATTCATCTTTATCAAATGGCTTCGTCATGTAATCATCAGCTAATTCTGATAAGCCCTTCAACTTACTTTTCTGATCATTTTTAGCCGTAAGTAAAATAAACGGAATATGGCTTACTGCCATGTTGCGCCTTACATTATCTAATAATTCAAAGCCATCCATTATCGGCATCATGACATCTGAGATGATTAAATCAGGACTATGCTCAAGGGCCATTGATAAAGCCTGCTGTCCATTTTCAGATTCAATAATTGAATATTCATCGGCCAAACAAATATGTAAAAATACCCTTATATCTTGGTTGTCATCGACTATTAATATAGTTGGCCTGGCAGCTAAATGATTGTCATCATTAATACTCAAATTAGGCTGGGCGTCTAAACTCGATTTATCGATATTTTGAAGTGCTGACAATTCATTGGCAAGTAGGCTAGACTCCTTGGCGCTAAAATTGTTTGACGAAGCTTCATCAGAGCGCTGTTCATTGTGAGTAACCTTGGGTAAAGAGAAGGTAAATGTTGAGCCCTCGTTAAGGCTACTTTTAACGTTAATCGTTCCGCCGAGTGCGTTAACAAGTCCTTTAACTAAGGCCAAGCCGATGCCAACACCAGCAATACCCTCACTGTTAGATTCTATACGTGTGAATCGTTCAAATATTTTCTCGTAATGCTGCTCAGCTAAACCACAACCACTGTCTATGACACTAAATTCAAGCATCTGTTGTTTTTCATCAATTGACAGTTGGATGTGTCCTGGTCCTTGAGTAAATTTAAATGCATTGCTCAGTAAATTAAACAGAATCGTTTCCAAAGCGTTTTGCTCGCCATTAACCCACCACATATTGTTAATTTGACTTGGTAACGTTAAGGTAATTTGCTGTTCCTTAGCAATGGGTGCAAAAGCGTTAGCCACTGATGTGCATATACTTGCAACATGCACAGGTGCTTGTTTTGTAATATTAGAGTCTTTTAGCTGAGCAAGTTGTAATAATTGATCAAACATGACCAACAGGCGCTGTGCATTACGTTCAATTAATGTCATGTGCTGCATGGTAACTTTGTCATTAGTTGATGTTCTAATGTTTTTTGCTGGCCCAAGAATTAAAGTTAATGGCGTACGACACTCGTGTGAAATATCGGCAAAAATCTGCTCCTTAGCTGTTACTAACTCTGCACTCATGGCGCGCTCTCTTTCTGCCAGCTTGGTGCGATAAAATAGCCGTATGACATAACCCACCAGAAGAATATAGAGACTATAGGCCCACCATGATTGCCACCACTTAGGCAATACTGTTATCGACAAACTCGTTTCATCTCCCCAAATTCCTTTGTCGTTTGTTGCTTTAACCCTGAACGTATACTCCCCAGCAGGCAACAACGAGTAATCAGCCTGAGCATGACCTGCTTTAGCACTAATCCAAGATTCGTTAAGCCCTTCCAGCATGTAAGCATATTGTGTTTCATGAGGTTTAATCGCGCCAACGCTAGCAAAACTTAATGAAAAATAGGTTGTATCAGGTGTTATTGTCAGGTGCTTTGTAAGTCCAATATTTTTCTGGAGCGAAGCTTTGGTATCGTTAAGTGAAGGAACTTGAGATTGCCCCATCACTTTATAATCGGTTAGCAGCAATGTCTGTTTATCTGCTGATGGGTGCCAATTATTAAGATCAATTGTCGTCAACAGGTTTTCACTGCTGGTGATAAATGTATTGTTTTGAGTTAAGTAGCTACTATCGATGTAACTCTGCCCTAAAAAGAGATCATTTTTTGGCGCAGAGCTTAATGATAAATTACATGTGATACAAAGTGATTGCAGGCTTCCATCAATAATCTCAATTAATTTGTGTAATTGATTATCCAAGGTTAGGTATAAATCATTTGATTGTGTATGTTGATAAAACCCTGTGATTTTATATGCGTCAGCTTTGAGCTTGGTGCTCCATTCACCTGAATCTATATCAATAATGATTAAACCTAGTAGTTCTGTGCTCACCCACAATGTATTAGCTCTTTTTGCAACGGCTAGTACCGAACCTGTTTTAATAGGCAGTATTTGAGTTTTGTAAGTTTTTTTATCAAACCAAGCGAGTTTTTGAGGTGCAGATGAGTAGCCAGATATCAACAGTAATTTATCTTCATTAACATTCAACATGCTGCTTAAGATTACACCTGTCGCTGAATTAGTGAAGGTGTCCTGCTCCTTATTATAATGCAAAATGCCAGAACCAACTTCAGTTGGATGTTCATGGGCAATGCCAAAAAGTTCACCTTGGGTGTCAATGCGTAATTTATGAGTAATGTTAACCCCCATTTGTTGCTTGACATCACTCGAAAAATTAAACGTTTTAATTAAGTCATTTTGTTGATCGAAACTATACAGGCCACCGCCTATGCTGCCGACCCAAATGGATTTATCATCACCTTGGACAATTGAGATAATCTTTTCATTAAACTCTTTAACGACACGTACAGATCCCTTTGCAAATTTATATAACGTCTTATTACAAGAAAAATATAATCCATATTTATTTTCATATAAGGCAAGTGCTTTACATGTTTCATTATCAATGTTGGCTAACTGGTCAACATTTTGATGACTACTTAGCAGTTTACTGAGCCCTTTTTTTGTCGAAATCCACAAGGTATTATTTTTATCAAAAGTACCGCCGGCATGCATTGAATCAGTTACAACAGTAGTCGGTATCCCCTTCCTATTTGGGAAATGCTCAAATGTTGCATTTACTGGATCAAACTTAACCATGCCCTCTCTTAGCAAACTAAGCCATAAAAAGTCATCTGTACCTTGGGATATTGATAGAATGAAATTTGATAATGCATTTTTGTTTTCGTTAACTTGCAGAGACAGGTCAAAAGGAATATGACGCGCAAATGTCTGACTGTTCGGCATGAACTGATCTATGCCAGCAATGCCAGCAAACCATAAACGTTTTTGGTTATCTTCAAATATACTGGTGACATAAGAGCTACTAATGGAATTCTGGACATTGGGCTTATGTTCAAAATGAATGACATCTTTACCAGTAATTAAATGAACACCATTGACCTGCTCTAACGAAACCCATATATCATCATTATAACTCACTAAAAAATTGCCAATAGTAGAACCAACAGCGGCCTCAATGGTAATTTCTCTCACTACTACAAGACTTTTTTCATCAACTTTAACAATAGTGTTACCCGTTGAAAAATATATATTTTTACGATGATAACTCAAGATGTTGATTAATGATTGGCCGCTATTTTCAGTCGCTTTAATGTTAAAGCTTTCATTTAAATCATAAATATTCAAGGTTTCGGATTTAGTATCAAACATGGCTAAACCAACATTGATACTAGTTATCCATAACCTGCCATCTTCTCCTTCAATGACCGAAGCCTGAGTTGCTGCATTAAATTGTTCTAAACCAGAAAATAGCTTGAACTCATTGCCATCAAATCGTAGTAGCCCAGTCTCATTAATTATCCAATGAAACCCATTGTGGTCTTGAATGAGTGCGGTTACATTCGTTAACTCTTCCCCGGCAAGTTGTTTGAAATTAATAAAAGGGGGGCCGACTTTTTTAAATTCTACCGCGTGCGTAGCACAAGTAAACAGGATGAATAAACATGCTAACAAGGCTGAAAAGACATATTTTTTGATACGGGGGAACATTAACACGGTGAGTGAAATCCTAAATGAAACGTTTTTTAATGAATTAGAAATGCGAAAATTTAGCGGCATATTTGGCCTGTTATTCTCGCTCTTATGTGCTTTAAGTTAAAGTGAAATTACAGTCATTATATCTGACCTTTTATGAGATTATGCCTTTTTCCCATTGAGCAACTCGTTACACAGTTCTTCAATTTCTTTGAGCTTTTTAAAGTTACCTGCTGAAACCTTTGGGGTCTTAGCTACTTCTGATTGTCGATTATCGGCATACACTTGAGTTAATACATCTGCGCGCCTTTTCATTTCAGCTCGTAAAAAGGTTGGTGTTATGACTTCCATAGAAGCACCAAACTCAGTGACAAAATTTGCCAATGCTGTTGTATTAGGTTGAAGTCTGTTGTCTGTGAAGCTATGAACTATTTTAACTGTTGTTTTTATCTTCCACACATTATCTGCGTAAAGACTTGCAACATAGTCACGATCAAAAAAAATGTCATCAAGAACTTCTTTTACGTCTTTACTGACTAAGGCTTCAAAGTCATACTCTTGTTCAAACTCAATCTGATCAACACGTTCATAGGTGTAGTCTAGCGTTTTACTAACATTAGTTAGGTTTGACACGTCGTAGCATTCAACACGCCCTACTTCATGAACAAAGCATAACAATAATACTTTTTGGTTAACGAATTGGATGCGTTGAGGTGATAAATGAACACGTTCTTTAGGTAAATTATTCATGGTTTTGTAATCTGCTCTGATCACAAACTCATGCTGCAGAGCGCTAAATGCTAAATCCCAATGATCTAAATTACTCTTACTAACAGACAGTTTGGGTGATAAATTAAATCCTGAAGATATTAACTGCATCTTTGAATTTAGATCCGTCGTTAAGTCATAATCGACATTGTTTAAGTCTTTTTTAAGCGATGCCATGATGCTTGGCGGGAAACAATCTGTTAGATTTTTTTTAATAAAATTATAGACTATAGCTCTGGCTACGAATCTATTATCTGAAATGCCTTCACCGCTGATTGCTTCGTTTCTGCTTTCAGCTGTCGACCAAAAATAAAAATGCTCCTTACCTGCTTCTGACTTAATTTCTACTAACTTTGCGGATTTTGTCACTTCGCACGGACCACTGGCTTCAATTAAAAATCGAATTTCCCGACGGATAAATTTATTGATTTCAGGCAGTACTTTATGTTCTGCCAATAGCCCAAAATCTGGATCATTCATCATCTGAGATAACGAAATTTTATTTTCTTCTCCCACATTTAAAATATGTTTAATTGCATCGTGGTAACACGCATACTTTCGAGCCATGGCGAAGTCCTTATTCAATAATTTATGTCGGTATAATTATTGAGGCGTTTATTAATGAAAAATAAAATTACAACTAGAATTATGATTCCTGTTTAATTGCGGTAACAATAATGGGTTGTGACCTATTTGTAAACACTCGCTGAGACTATTGATGTCTCAGTGAGTGTTAAGTCTAGTTACGGCCGATTTACTACTGTGGTATTGGTGGTGAACGAGAAATGGTCTCCCCCCATTTTGCCAACGACATCAAGAAGTTCTTGATCAATTTGTCCTTCGTTAAGGTACTCTTCATTAACATAAATAGACTTCACGTCCAGTAACACCACGCTTCCACCAGTGGAAAGTCACTAACTGAAACAACTTCTCTGAGCGTACATTCATACCTAATTGGAGATTGGGAAACAGATAAGGGTTTTACACTTTCACTTGCACAACTTTGTATGTCTGCAAAATCAAATTCACTTTGGTCAATTGCAATATTTGAGCTAGTTGCATTCATTTTTTCCAATGAATCAGCATTAACAACGTTGACAACACACTCACCCGTCTCAATTAAATTTTGAAGTGTATCTTTATTAAGACCGGTTCTCGGCATAATTTGCGTATAAAGTAATACAGGGGATTACAACTAGCCACCGTAAAGAATGAATAAGGGGGAATGTTATTTAGTAGATACTGCTGTTAAGTTCAAATAGAAGCTTCGTATGAATCTCTGTCTCTAAACACTGGGTTAGACAATCAACAGATTACTGTACGAACACAAAGAGAAAGCCTGATTATGCTCGTATCAACGGTGATAAGTTTTATAGTTTAAATTGCTTCACTTGCTCATCAAGCTCTTGTGATAAAGACTGTAAGTTAGTACTCGAAGTCGTTAACTCGTCCGAAATTACAGATGTTTCCTGTGTAAGTTTATTAATTTCTTCAATGTTTTTACTCACTTCAAATACCACTGCAGCCTGCTCTTCTGTTGCAGTAGCTACTTGAATGTTCATATCACTAATTTGACTAATACTCTCGGTTATTTTTTGAAGCGATGTATTTGACTCTTCAACCTGAACAACCAAGTTATTACTATTATCTTGGCCTGCTTCAATGGCTTTAACTGATTTAGTAGACTCTGCTTGAAGCTTGTCGATCATTTTTTGAATTTCATCGGTCGAACTAGCCGAGCTGCTCGCTAGATTACGAACCTCATCAGCAACAACAGCAAAACCTCGGCCTAAATCACCTGCTCTGGCAGCTTCTATTGCTGCATTAAGGGCTAACAAATTTGTTTGCTCTGAAATGCTACGTATAGTGTCTAGAATACTGCCAATAGAATCCGTTTGCGTCGCTAGAGAACTAATGTCATTACTCACAAGCTCAATCTCATTTGAGAGTGATTGCACACCTAAGCTAGTTTGTTCCGCTAGTTTAGAGCCGTTGGTGGCTTGTTTATCTGCTTCATTGGCAGTTTGCGCAGCTTGTGAAGCATTTTTAGCAATTTCATCAACCGTTGTTCCCATTTCATTAATCGCAATAGATATTTGTGTCGAACGGTCCTGCTCATTTAGACAATTGTTGTGCGTAGCTCTGGCTTTTTCAGCAACCTCATTGGCTGTATAGGCCAATTGTAGGGAATTACCCGAAACTGATTGAATCACGCTTCGAATTTTACTCAAAAATTGATTAAAATGATGTGAGATTTCACTTAACTCATCTTTACCATCCATTTCAATCGTTGAGCTAAGGTTCAAATCATTACTAACATGTAAGATGTAATTTTGAAGTTTTGCCACGCGTTGGTTTAATCGGCGCAGAACTAACCATGCGAAAAATAACGATGCTAAGAATGCTATTGAGCTAAGTAGCAACATGCTTACACGGCTATCGTTGTAGTTTTCTTGACTTTGCTTATAACTTGTTTTGCTTTGTGTTAATAATTTGTCAAGTAACGAATTCACAGCTTTTCTCATCACACCATAGCTTTTTGCGTATTTATTTTTATAAATATCATGGGCGGTGGCGAGATCATCTCGTTCAATGGCTGCTAACATTGGCGCAAGTTCGTCATCCTTAACTGAAGAAAAGATATCAATAATATTTTGAACTTCCATTCTCATATCAGGGTTAACCTGAGCGTTTAATGCTTGATTAAGTGCATTATCCATTTCAGGTATATCTTCACTACGAGTTTCTTGGACTCGGGTTAATATCTCTAAGCGCAGGGATCTCTTGTAACAAAATCACATCAATGCCAACCCTCATTCGAGGTATACGAGAAGCAACCTCAGCCAGAGACCGCATAGGAGCACTCGTATTTTCAGCTAATCGCTTAGTTTGCTCGTGCATACCAGATAGCCCATATAAGCCTGTAAAACTAACAAATATTAACGCTAAACAAGGGAGTGTAAGAACAGTGATAAATTGTGATTTTAGTGACATATTATTAAATAACAAAACAATACCTACCTGTATAGTGAGTGGGAATAAGGGAGTCTTTAGATATTATACGGTTTTGAAAGGTATATCGACAAACAAATAAGAGCAATAAAACCTTTGAACTCTACGGTTTGAATACTAAACACACGGTTATTGGACACAAACAAATCAACATCACAAAACCGCCTCGCTAAACGGTTTTGTCCTTCACTTATTTGTGGCATTAATCATTGTGTGGTTAATAATTTAATGCCCATTATGCCCATAAATCCACTTGCAACTCCGCAAATTATTTTTTTGGAATTAGCATAAAGTTGCTGTGCTTTTGAAGTTGATAGCAGTATCGCAACGAGTACATACCACACGAAATCAATAATAAATGCAGACGCACTAATGTAAATATATGTAAAATCTGGAATAGAAGCTGGCAAGAAAGCCGCAAAAGCACTGCCAAAGACAATAGCCGTTTTAGGATTACTTAATTGTGTCAACAATCCAATGACAAACATCTTTACGACCCCTGATTGCTCCTCTTCAGCACTATTTTCAGCCTTTTGTTCATTGGCGTTGCGCCACATCTTGTAGGCTAAAAAACACAGATAACTACCACCTACTATTTTCAACCCTAAATACAGCGTAGGAACAGTTTGGAGTAGAATGATTAGTCCCATTGCTGCAATTAGGGCAAATATAGCGGCACCAACGCCCATACCTAAGGAGACTGCTATTGCCTCTATCCTAGATTTAGACATGGCTGTTTGTGCAACCAATATGAAACTTGGACCTGGACTCATAACACCTAATAACAAAAATATTGAAATAGGAATAAGAAAAAAATATTCGTGCATAATATTAAACACCTGCATAGTATATAAAAAAATGAATGCTTATTTAACGCAACTATTCACAAACCGAAAATGGGTTACCAAATTGAAGCATTTTGTCAAAGCCGACACCTTTTCAGGCATTCTTCGCTACAAAGTTATTTAATTGCGTCATTGTTCTTATGATGTATAACTTCTTATCAATGGCTTTTGCCTCCAGTTTTTGTAAAAAATCATCGTTCCAAAACTTGGGGCAAAATCTCAAAATTTTGTAGCTTTCTATCGTGCCTTTAAACACACTTGAACCTTCGGGCCAGTCATCTGGTTTCTTAATCAAACCCTTTAACAACCTTTTAGTTACTAGCCAATAACTAACATAGTAAGGAAGATCTATATATACCAATGTATCTGCCGCTTCTAAACGCGTGTTAAATGTTTCAATCAGGTCAAAGCCATCAATAACCCAAAGATCACCTAAGACAATGCTGTCATGAAGATTAATGTAAGTATCACGATCGACAACATCACCATTTTTCTTAAACCGCAATACATCTAATGGGTACAATGGAATATTCGTTGCCGCTGCTAGTGCTTTACTGAGCGTTGATTTTCCGCTGCCAGGCTTACCAAAAATTGCTATCTTTCGCATATCTCATCCAAATGTTTACAACGCCTAGAGACAGAAATGAAAAACCCGCCTCTTGGGCGGGTTTGATAAATCTAAAACATATCAAAATACCACCATTGCTAAGCAATGATATTAATCTGGATATTTTGAGGCGTTATAATATATTTCATGAAGTTATACTCATGTATTGGCTAGGATAAGTCAATGCCAATACATTATTTTCTATCAATAAGTTAAAGGCTTATGCTTTCACCTTCGTTAAGGATATGTAAGGGAACTTTAGATCCCAGCTTTTTATGCATATGCAACAACCTAAGCAATGGTGAATGAGAGCTGCGATCGCCCATTTGCCAACTCGCATTGCCATACCCCCAAGGTATCATGACTTTACAATT
>Ga0209292_1004240_pt1 | contig 15238 bp, 14 predicted proteins | sample GOMGulsemesocosm_2_FD_184634 | JGI IMG/M metagenome (GOLD analysis project Ga0209292, IMG submission 184634) | Methane-oxidizing microbial communities from mesocosms in the Gulf of Mexico - GOM9C Gulf of Mexico (SPAdes) (version 2) | ecosystem: Environmental > Aquatic > Marine > Cold seeps... | reverse complement strand
GCGAGCTGGCGGCCACCTCGGGCAACCTGTCCTTCACCCCAGGTCAGAAGGTCGGCACCCTGAGCCAGGATCAGTTCGCCTTCGAGGAGTACTCGGTGGTGGACACGGTGATCATGGGCGACGTTGAGCTGTGGAAGATCAAGCAGGAGCGCGACCGCATCTACGGCCTGGCCGAGATGAGTGATGAGGACGGCATGAAGGTCGCTGAGCTGGAAGTCCAGTTCGCCGAGATGGACGGCTACAGCGCCGAGAGCCGCGCCGGCGATATTCTGCTGGAAGCGGGTATCGACGAGGAATGGCACTTCGGTTTGATGTCCCAGGTGGCGCCAGGTTACAAGGTGCGGGTATTGCTGGCCCAGGCCTTGTTTGCCGATCCAGAAATTCTGCTGCTCGATGAGCCGACCAACAACCTCGACATCAACACCATCAACTGGTTGGCCGAGGTGCTGAACCAGCGCAAGTCGACCATGATCATCATCTCCCACGATCGCCACTTCTTGAACAGCGTCTGCACCCACATGGCCGACATCGATTACGGCGAGCTGCGCATCTACCCGGGTAACTACGAAGCCTTCCAGGAAGCCTCTGAGTTGATCCGCGAGCAGCTGCTGATGGGCAACGCCAAGAAGAGCGAAGAGATTGCCGAGCTGCAGGCCTTTGTTAACCGCTTTGGCGCCAACGCCTCAAAAGCCAAGCAGGCCGCCTCGCGCGCCAAGAAGATGGACAAGATCAAGCTCGATGATGTGAAATCGTCAAGCCGCATGACGCCGTCCATCAGCATGAAGCAACACAAAAAACTGCACCGCCAAGCCTTAGTGTTGGAAAACGTTGGCCACGGTTTCGACGGTGAAACCCTGTTCAGCAAGGGCAACATGATCCTAGAAGCAGGCGCCAAGCTGGCGGTGATCGGTGAGAACGGCGCGGGCAAGAGCACCTTCCTGCGCTGCTTGATGAACCAGCTGGACGTCAACGTTGGTGAGATCAAGTGGTCCGAGAACGCCGAGGTGGGTTACTGCCCGCAGGACAGCACAAGCGACTTTGACTGTGACCTTACAATCTTCGATTGGATGAGCCAGTGGCGCACACCCAAGCACGACGACCTCGCCGTGCGCGGCATGCTCGGTCGCCTGCTGTTCACCAACGACGACACCAACAAACAAGCCCGCGTGTGTTCCGGTGGTGAGAAAAACCGCCTCTTGTTTGGCAAGTTGATGATGCAAGACACCAATGTGTTGATTATGGACGAACCCACCAACCACCTGGACCTCGAAGCCATTGATGCCTTGAACAGCGCGTTAAAGGCCTACGACGGCACGCTGATCTTCGTTAGCCACGATCGCCAGTTTGTTTCCTCTCTGGCCACCCGTGTGGTTGAGATTAAGGACCAGCAGATGATCGATTTCCAGGGTACTTATAATGAGTACCTGGCGAGCCAGAAAGAGATGGCGGCAGTAGCCTAGGGTTTTGTTGCTTCTTTGAGGCTTTAGGTTGGTTTGGTTCGATAGACTTGGTTGTATAGATAAGGCCCGATGAGCATTGCTTGTTGGGCCTTTTTTTGTGTTTTATTTGGGGGGCAGGTGTGGTGGTTTCTTTGTTGTTTTGGTTTCGGGCCCTAGAGGGATGGGTCCATACATGTAGGGTCTGTGAAAAATGCATGCCGACATGGATGTTGCTACTAGAGCAACGCAGGAGCAGTTGCCGCGGAGCAATTTTTTCGCCCTGCTGGGCTTGCTACTTTCTTTTGCTTCGGCGCTATCAAGGGGGAGTGGGTGCCAGTACAAGGGCTTGGTGTGAAATGTGAGACCTGATAACCACTAACGAAAAGACGGGTGCGAATTGGTTTAGAGGTCGGTAATTACGTACACCCGTTTAATCGGGAGGTATTTCAATATCAGTTTGACCGGGGTTGCCTAATGGCTGACCCCGACGCCACTCAGCCCAATTTTGTAAGAAACATAAAATATTCGGAGTTTTTCTACAGTCTCAACGTTTAAAGCATGGGCGCACATAGTGCGTCGTTTTGGCTGTGTTTGTTAAATTATTGTTCATAGTGATACCGACAAGAAATAATAATTAGCTGATTATTATCAACGGTATATACAAGTCGATTCGATTCATCGATACGACGAGACCAAAAGCCCGATAAGTTTTCTTTTAGAGGCTCAGGCTTTCCAATGCCTTCAAATGGTGAGCGTTGAGCATCCGTTATCAGTTTATTTATGCGCTTTAATGTTTTCTTATCCTGGCCCTGCCAATAGACATAATCCGACCAAGCCTCTTTTGTCCATGGGAAAATATCAGTCATCGGTTAGCTCGTGCTTTACAACCCGGCCTGCTTGATACTGCTTGATGGATTTAGCCAAATGAGCCGCATTAGCAGGACTTTTCAGGAGGTGGACTGTTTCCATTAGTCCATTGAATTGGTCCAGTGACATAACAACAGCATCATCTGCATCGCGGCGCGAGATAATAGTGTAGTCGGCGTCATTAACCACTTGATCTAGAACGTTTTTTAACTTGTTTCGAGCTTCTGAGAAATTAATCACTCTCATAGCTGAATCCTCACTTGTACAGAAATTAAGACAAGTATAACTTGTTCAATATGTTGTGCAAGTGTTCGGGATGCTGGAGATGTAGCACCCCGTACAGGGGCTGACAAAAAAGCGCAGCGTCTTGGCTGTCCCTGTGGCGCGCAGCCAAATACAACGATCTGGCCCTGCGCGGCATGTTGGGGCGTCTGCTGTTCACCGCCGACGACACCAACAAACAAGCTCGTGTGTGTTTCGGTGGTGAAAAAAACCGCCTGTTGTTTGGCAAGCTGATGATGCAGGACACCAACGTGCTGATCATGGACGAGACCTCCAACCACCTGGGCCTGGAAGCCATCGACGCTTTGAACGCGGCGTTAAAGGCCTACGACGGCACCTTGATCTTTGTCAGCCACGATCGTCAGTTTGTATCATCCTTGGCCACCCGTGTGGTTGAGATTAAGGGGCAGGAGTTGATCGACTTCCAGGGTACCTACAACGAGTAGCTGGCCAGCCAGAAAGAGATGGCGGCAGTAGCCTAAGCTTCTGTTGTTTCTCTGGCGTTAGGCTGGAGAGGTCTGGTTAGATAGACTTGGTTGTATAAAGAAGGCCCGATGAGCATTGCTTGTTAGGCCTTAATGAGATGGTTCCCCTCGCTTTCCCAGCCACTAGACTGGGGAGTGAGACCTCCCAACAAGGAGAACCATCATGTCTACTATCAAAGTCCTTGGTATCGATTTAGGCAAGTCCTCTTTCCATTTAATTGGTCGCAATCATCGTGATCAGAACATCCTCCGCAAGAAATTCTCCCGCCCCAAACTGATTGAATTTATCGCTCAATTACCCAAATGCATGATCGCTTTTGAAGCCTGTGGTGGCGCCCATTGGTTGGCCCACCAGTGTTTGCAGTACGGACATCAAGTGCGCCTGCTGCCACCTCAGTTCGTCAGGCCCTACGTGAAGGGCAATAAAAACGACTTCATCGACGCCGATGCCATCGCGGAAGCCTGTGGGCGACCGGGCATGCATTTTGTACCGGTTAAATCCGAAGACGCGCAGATGCTAGCGGTCTGCCACCGCTTGCGCGAAGGTTTTATATCGGAGCGCACCAAGGTGATGTGTCGCATAGGGGCGATCTTGTTGGAGTTTGGGCTAGCACTGCCTAAGGGCCATGCGACCATGAAGGGATTGTTTCAGTGGTTGAGCAAGCAAAAAGGCGAGCTACCCACGGCGCTGATGCTGGAGCTGCAGGTTGCCCAGGATCACTACAAGCTGCTCAACGAACGCATAGCGGCACAAGATCGTAAGATCCTAAATTCGGTTAAACAAGATGAGCGCTGCCAGTTGTTAAAAACCATTCCAGGGGTGGGCGATATGATAGCCAGCCAGCTGGTAATGACGGTGGGTTCGGGTCAGGCGTTTCGACAGGGTCGCGATATGGCGGCTTGGTTGGGGCTGGTGCCGAGGCAATATTCGACGGGCGGCAAACCAAAATTGTTGGGTATCAGCAAACGGGGCAACAAGCGGCTGCGCTGCTTGATGATCCACGGGGCGCGAGCGGTGCTGTCGCGACTGGGGGATGGCAACCGGCCCTTCGATGCTTGGCTGCGAACACTGCGGTCGAGCAAGCCGTTCAATGTGGCCGTGGTGGCGCTGGCCAATAAACTAACAAGAATCGCGTGGGCGGTGCTGAGCAAAGGTCAGGCCTTCGATGGAAAAGCGTTACAGCCAGGTTTGCAGTGACAGAGAGTGATGACGAAAGCGGGTCAACCGGCCAGATGGAGAACCTGACACAAAAAACAGTCATTTAAGACTGTCGCCTTTTTGAGGACCATCCGGCGCGGATACTCATTGTGGAGCGGGAAGCGAAAGCCTCCCTTTTAAGACTCCGAATACATTAGCGCAGACCAACCCCGCCATCGCACGCTGTTGTTGCAATCGCGAGGGGAACCATACATTTTTTGTGGGTGTTCGTGTGGGGTATTCCACTCGATTGGCTTTCTGTCACTTTTCTAGCAACTGTTTCGCCTTGCTGTGCGAGGTGCTTTTCTCTAAACCGCCAGAGCAAACCTTTTGACTTTAAAATCAGCAAAAGGCCGTTCCTGCGCATCGGCCCTACAGGGAAGTAGAGTCTGGCGGAATTACAGGAGTCTTTTCCGGCCATGCGCCCACGGAATTCGTGCATCCTTGCACATCAAAAGGCGACCCCGCTTCACTGAAATTCTCTCGCTCTGGTGTTATTTTTTCGGGTCGGCCTACTCTCCATAAGGTCAAGAGGGGCATCCATGCCTCAAGCAGGCCTTACTCGAACATCCTGTTCTCGTAACCCGAAAAATCACACCGCCGCTCGGCAGCTCAGAAGGGGGAGTGGGTGCCAGTAGAGAGCTTAAGGCAATCAAATGACTCTGACCCCTTGATTGGAAAAATACCTGGATGCAATCGACTAATCACTATAGCCCCCTATAGAGCAATCCTATCGAGCCAGGCTCTGTAGTAAACACTTTTAGCCGGCGGGGTTAAGCGCCGGAACACTTTAGGAGTAACAAATTATGTCTGCAGTCATTGAAGTGACGGACACCACCTTTGAAGGTGAAGTGCTTAATGCGGAGCTTCCCGTACTCGTCGACTACTGGGCGGAATGGTGCGGCCCCTGCCGCATGCTGCTGCCGCTACTGAGCGAGGTCGCGGCACAATACGCTGGCCGCCTGAAAATATGCAAACTCGATATCGATGGTAACGAGAAAACCCCTGCCAACTACGGGGTGCGCGGTATTCCTACCCTGATGCTTTTCACTAAGGGCGAGCTGCAGGCCACCACTGTTGGTGCCCAATCGCTGGCCGACCTGTCAGAGTTTATTGATTCTCAACTATAGTTTCCCGCCTGCCAGCAGCGCCGGATTTAACCCCGACGTTGCTGGCCGTCGAGCCGGGATCTGACGGCGACAAATTTTTTTTGCGAGTCACGGCTTATCAGTCAGCTCAGAATTTAAAGACCTAAAAATAGGCAGCCTTATTCTTTGTCTGGCGAAAATTCTTACCGCCGCAGGGGAGAATCCTCAACACCTGCTTTTCTTGAAAATTGGGTGAAGCCAGCCAATTAATCCTTCCTACATTAATCTTTTCTATACTCCCTAGCACCCTAGCACCCTAGCACCCTAGCACCCTAGCACCCTAGTGCGCTGCTACACTGATTAATGTGTTAATAACTATCGATGGACGCTTAAATGTCTCATCTAAAAAAATCCAGAATAAACTGTATTGTTGGCTTGGTATTTTCCGCCACGCTGAGCAGTTGGCCAATTGCTCTGAACGCCGAGACTCAGAGTGAGGAGACGTTCAAGCTGTTTGACATGTCCTTGCAGGAACTTCTGGCCGTGCGAGTGAGCGTAGCCTCCAACAAAGCCAGGCCGGTACGGGAACAACCCGGCGTGGTGAGCCTTATCACCGAACAGCAGATTATCGACTCAGGGGCGCGCAACCTTCAGCAGATCTTGAAACAAGTCCCAGGCCTATGGATCACCGGGGAAGTCACTTCAATAAAGGCCATGAGTTTTCGAGGCATTGCCACCTCTGAATCCAAGGCGTTGTTAATGGTCGACGGTGTTACGCAAAATGATCTGGCTCAAGGCGTTATTCTATTGGGCAACCACTATGCGGCCGCCAACATTAAACAAGTAGAAATTATACGCGGCTCAGGCTCGGTTATTTATGGCGGCCAGGCTGCTCTGATGGTGATTAAGGTAACCACCAAAGGTTCTGAGCAGGCTGGGACCCAAGTCCAGGTCAGTGCCGACTTCACCAAAGGCAATATTCATAACAACAACTATACGATTAGCTCCGGTCATAAACTTGACAGCGGCTTGAGTTATTCCTTGTCTGCTTTAATCGGCCATGGGGACCAGGCCAACGATACTTTTACCGGTGTTTTGGGGAACTCTGTAGCGCTAAAAGATAATTCAAACACCAGGCCCTTAAGGTTTAATTCAGGGCTGTCTTATCAGAATTTGGATATGCGTTTTAGCTATGACAACCATGAATGGCAAGATCGTCTAGGGGCGGGAGGATTAGGCCTGTTTTTTCCTGACCCAGGCGCCAATGCATTTACCGAGTTCAGCGCGCCTGGTACCACCTCAGTGGTGAATAAAGCGGCCAGTGCAGCCTATCGCTGGCAGGTTAGTGACAAGTTCTCGCTCCAGCCAACACTCACTTATCGGCATTCGTCAATCAAAACCGAATACCCGGGCAGAGACTCGGTTAATGTGTCTGACACTGAACGGTTAATGTTTAATGGGCAGGGCATTTATGAGTGGTCTGACAAGCAAAACCTGTTGATGGGTTTAAACGCCTATGTTGAAAAATATCAGCTTAAAACAGACCTGCCAGGACTGTCAGCTTTGTTTGACGGTGATGATAAAGATAAAGTGGAAGATTATGCCCTCTACCTGCAATATGAGGCGGACAGCCCCTGGGCCAATTTAATCCTTGGCGCTCGCTATGAAGATCACAGCCTGGTGGGTGATGCTTTTGTACCTCGGCTGGCGGCGACAAAGACATGGGACAGATTCCACCTAAAACTCATGTATAACGAGGCCTTCAAGGTTCCGCAATCCGTTACATTTCACACTGCGAAATTATCGGGCTCCCCCATCACCAGGGAGGAAAGAACAACCAATAGTGAGATAGAGCTGGGTTATCAATACTCGGATTCATTGATGTTGCAGGGCAACCTTTTTTCGAGCTCGGTGGATGATTTTGTCGGCTGGGATCCAACAAGCTTTACCAGTATCGTGGTGGGTGATATTTCAACCTGGGGCGGGGAGTTTATGCTGCAAAGCCGCCACCCCTGGGGCATGTTGGACATGAGTTATTCATTTCACCAGATTGACAAAAACAGCATAGAATCCATCCGTGTTGAGGCCGATAAAAACCAAACCCATGGCATAGCCAATCAAAAATTAACGCTTAACATGACTTACCGTCTGGCAGACAGGGCATCATTAAACCTCAATGGCACTGTGCTGGGTTCCCGCTATGGAATTGTGGGTCTCAACCAGCCGAAAAAAATAGACAAAGAATATGAATTCAACCTGTTTTATCGTAAAACATATGACCAGTGGCATTTCGGCGTGGGTCTTGCCAATCTGTTTGATACCTCCATTGAATACCTCGAACCTTTTAATGGCTCCATGGCAGCAACGCCCGGCTTAGGCCGGCGATTAATGGTGAATTTTGGTCGTCAGTTGTAACCTCTAGCACCTCCGCTAATCCCTCTATAAGGGGTACTGGGGATTTCCCCTCGTAAACGGACAATAATCTCTGTAGCCCCCGCCGTTCAACGCCTCCCAGAGGGCATTACTTTTCATTTTTCAGCCTTTTCTGAGAGTTTTGGTTAATATCGGTGCCTTTGAGCATCGATTATGCCTACCGAAAAACGCATAACTAAAGGGGTCAGACCCCTTTAAAAGAGTCAGCCCCGATAGTCCTCGTCTTTTGGTCTAGTCTTTTATCAATTGATAGGAGCTAGACCATGCCCAGCTCTTATCTCTACCCCTCTCGTTTTATGATTCCCGGTGTTCCGGTACACATTGTTCAGCGAGGTCACTGTCGTGAGCCTGTGTTCTTTGACGAAGCGGATTACCAAGCGTATCTACATTGGCTCAGTGAAGCGGCTGCGGAACATGGCTGCGCCATACACGCCTATGTGTTGATGACCAACCATATCCATATTTTAGCGACACCGACAGACAAGCAGGGGGTGGGCCGTATGATGCAATCGGTAGGGCGGCATTATGTTCCCTATATCAACCACACCTATGGCACCAGTGGTTCGATCTGGGAGGGGCGTTATAAAGCCAATCTGGTGCAGGAGGACGACTACCTGCTGCAGTGTATGCGCTATATAGAGTTGAACCCTGTACGGGTTAATATGGTGCGTTCGCCCAGTCAGTACCGCTGGTCGAGCTACCGCTGCAATGGTCAGGGCAAAGGCGATCCTTTAGTCGAAGCTCACCCAGTGTATCTGTCGCTGGGGCGCACAGCCCAGGTTAGGATCGATGCTTATAAAGCGCTGTTTAAAAGCCATGTCGATAAACAGTCTTTGGACGATATTCGTGCGGCTTGGCAGACGGGTACACCGCTGGGTTCGGATTGTTTTCGAGAGGCGATAGAGAAGAAGTTGGGTGCTCGGATCGGTCAAACCCGAAGGGGGAGACCGAGTATTCCTTCAAAAGGGGGCAGACCCCTTTAAAGGTACGTTACCGCGTTACCGGTTTAGGCTTTGGGTTTTCGAATAATTTTGGCTACAGTGCTGGCGGTGGCCGTGAGTTGTCCGGCTTCATTGTAAATGCGGCCCTCTAAGAAACCGATCTTGTAACCGGTCTTGACCACCCAACCTTCTACGCGCAGTTTGCCTGCCCGAGTCGCCTCTAGGTAACTCGTTTTTATTTCGAGTGATGAAAGCCCGATAACGTCGTCGTTTGTGCCAAAAACAGAATGGATCATTGCCGTGTCGAGCATAGAGGTGATAAATCCCCCTTGTACGACATCGATCGAATGGCAGAAGTCTTTACTGATATCGAACTCGAAAACCGCAAGGTTCTTATCTTGATCAATATCAATCATTTTTCCGCCTAGAAGCCCAACAAAGTGAGGGGCGTTACTGTTGAGAAGCTCTAGCAAGGCTTCTTTTTTACTGCTCATAGGGTTCTCTCTAGGGTCATTTAAGTTGCTATGTCTTTGGTGTTTATATCAGGTGAATGAGTTTAACTGAGGCGCTACGGTTTTGACCATTGGTATTTGCGGCCAAAATAGTTGTTAAAAAGTCTTTCTAACTGGCTTCAGCCCCGACTGTCCTTTATTACCAAGCTTTTGCCTGCTTTTGCCTGCTTTTGCCATAGTCTCGCAGATTCTCCTGTGCTTAACTGGGCTAAAAGTACAATAAAGGAATCATCATGTCTGAAGCTATGCAGCGCTATTTAGAACCCACGTTTACTATCGACAGTGACCATGTTTCTGTACTGGCGTTTGTTGATAAACACAGTCAGAAGAAGGATTCACCGCGGCAAAGGGCGGTGGATTTGTATTACGCGGTACGTGATGGGTTTCGATATAACCCCTATAGCCTTAACCTTGAAGAGCAGGCTTTTAAAGCCAGCTTCACCCTAGAGGCAGGCGAGGGCTGGTGTGTGCCCAAGGCGATTTTATTGGCGGCTTGTTGTCGCGCCGCCGGCATACCCGCACGTTTGGGTTTTGCCGATGTTAAAAATCACCTTTCAACCGAACGCCTTAGGCAGAGCATGAAAACCGATGTCTTTCTCTGGCATGGTTATACCTCTGTTTATCTCGAGGGCCAATGGGTTAAGGCAACCCCGGCTTTTAATGTTGAGCTCTGCGACAAGTTTGGTTTAAAACCTCTGGAATTTGACGGGCTTGAGGACTCTATTTATCACGAGTTTGACTGCGCAGGCAATAAACACATGGAATACCTGCAGGAGCGGGGCGAGTACCAAGACCTACCCCTGCGGGAAATGTTGAGTGATTTTGAAAAAATCTATGGCATGAATCTGACTGAAGAATTAGACAATGCCAGTTTTGATGAGGATGTAGAAAAGGAAGTTTCCAAGTAGGTTAATTGCCCCTGTGCCCATTCAGTGAACAAAACGAAAGGGACCTGCACCGAATGGCACTAACTAAAGGTGTCAGCCCCCTTTAAAAGAACCAATGAGGCGAAGGAATAGGTCAATGAACAAAATGATTCGAAAACTCTTAACAACAGGTTTTCTACTGGCTTTGGCTTCACCTCTGTGGGCTGCTGATTACAAGGTGGATGGCACCCACTCGTTTGTTGAGTGGCGCGTGCAGCACTTGGGTTACAGCTGGCTTTACGGCCGCTTTAACGATATCTCCGGGGATTTTAGCTGGGATGAAAGCAATCCCGCCGCCGCTGTTATTAAGATCGAAATCGATACCGCGAGCCTCGACAGCAATCATGCACTGCGCGACAAACACCTGCGCGGGAGCAAATTTCTCAATGTTAAACAGTTCCCCAAGGCGACCTTCGTTAGCACCGGTTTTGTAGGCGACGCCAAGGGCGGTAGCTTAAGCGGCGATTTTACCCTGCATGGTATTACTAAACGCATCAGCTTTGACGTTGAAAAACTGGGCGAGGGGCCAGATCCTTGGCTGGGTTATCGCGCCGGTTTTATCGCCAAAACCGTGATCGACCGTCGTGATTACGGCATCGATGAAGCCTTAGGTCCTATGTCTAACCTGGTTGAGTTGGAGCTGGGTGTGGAAGGCGTACGTATTCAAGCGCGTAAAAAACATAAGCAGAAATAACATAAGCAGTATTAACAACAGTGACTAGTTACGAGATATTAGTTAAATACAGGGCGAGAAAGGGCTTGGCGGATGCCGTCTGAAAACAAAGAGCAAAACACAGAGCAAAACAAAGAGCAGCGCTATGGCCTGGTCAGTAAGCTGCTGCATTGGTCTGTCGCCGCATTGATGTTGTTCCTGCTTTGGCTCGGTTGGTACATGGTCGACCTCAGTTATTACGATCCACAATCGCAAAGCACGCTCTATTGGCATCAGCTGTTAGGTTTATGGGTGTTTGCCCTTGCGGTCATTTTTATTGTCTGGCGCTTTGTCTCAAAGCCGCCAGCGTTCAGTCCCGGTATAAAGTCTTGGGAAAAATTCGCCGCCTCACTCGCGCATACTTTTTTGTTCGGCCTAATGTTGTTGCTGCCAATCAGTGGCTACCTTATTTCTACTTCAGAAGGCGAGGGCATAACCCTGTTTTTTGAGCTGGACTTCCCCGCTTTGCTACCGGTTAGTGAGTCGCTGCGTGAGTTGGCTGTTGATGGTCACTACCTTATGGCCTATGGCGGTCTAGGGTTGATTGGTTTGCATGTGTTGGCGGCCTTGAAGCATCACTTTGTGAGTGGTGATGACACGCTGAGAAAAATGTTGTGAGATTATAACTAAAGGCTTCAGACCCGAATGCACTTACTTAAGCGTCTTGGCGTGGCCAAACGTGTGCAACTCAGCACACGCCTGACCCCGTGGTTTGGTCAGCAGTGGGTAAGGTTTGGGCCAGCAAAACCTGACTCCCAAACTTAATACAAGCTCATCAAAGAGGGCAAAACCTGGAAGCTAGTGGTTATCATGATGTTCTGCTAAGCCTGCCTGGCGGTACTGGTTACAGTTGAAGCCGGAAAACCCGGGGCAAAGGCTTCGCGCTGTATTCGGCAAGCATTCACCACGAAACTCACGGCATGATACAAGCCCGTTAGCATAATCAGCTCAATCAATTGCTCCTCTTTAAATACCCTGGCCATTTTTTCCCATAATTCATCGGACACCTGATTGTTCGTATGCAATTGATTTACCAGGGCAATGATGAGATTTTGGCTGTCACTCCATAAAGATGAGTCTGATTCCTGCGTGGCGGTGTCGCTGATTTGGGCCTCATTGAAACCCGCCTTTTCGGCAAACACGGCTACGTGCACGCCCCATTCATACTCGGCTTTACACACACCGCAGGCTCTTAATATCACCAGCTCTCGATCCGTCACTGAAATGCTGCCCTTGTCTAACAAACCACCAATCACCATGCGGTGCAATACCCGTGGATTGTGAGCCATCGTGCGAAAGATGGATAACGGTGGCATGCCGGGGGGCATTACGGTGTCGAAGTCGGCACTGATTTCTTCGCTGTAGGGCGCGTTCATTGGGTTTATGCGTGCTTTCATGGTTCACATTCTCCAGGGGTTAACGGCTAGGCCTCTCTCTGCTACAATATCTGTAGCGGTGCCAGCACTTTACTGCTACTGAATGTGTAGCGCAAGTGTTTGTTCAATTAATTCGATGTGGAAAAAGACATGAGTGACAGCAGACCAAGACCCATAATGCAGTTAATAGATATTCTCGGTAAGAAATGGGTGCTTAGGATCTTATGGGAACTGAAGCCCGGCGCCTGCACCTTTCGCCAATTGCAAAGCCGCTGCGGCGACTTATCCCCCACCACCATCAATGCCCGTATAAAAGATTTATGTGGGGCCGAGTTTGTGGTGAAAACAGAGGATGCCGGTTACGCCTTGACGGTGCAGGGTGAGGAATTAATTGAGCTGTTCCTGCCGTTAAACGATTTTGCCACGCGCTGGGTGAGTGACCAAGAATCCTAATGCGTTAAAACACTAGCCCGAAATTAAAGGGTCTTGTCTTTTGCCTATCCGTGTTGCACTTGATTGTTGAGCCCAAGCAGATCCCTTTACACGGCGACTCTGCAAGCCACAAGGATGGGGTGAATACCTCTCAAGAGGGTAGCCAGTGTCGCAAACGCATGCCGACAAGGCAGTAAGCTCTCCAGAAGCTCTACTGCATTTCCGCCGGTCGCACCGGCTTCCTGCCTCCAGCGACACTCGTAAGTCCTTTTCATCGTCCATGGCAGTCAGATGTCGGTACTAGAGCACCGAAAGTAGGTGCGCCTAGGCGATGCAGGCGCTGTTGCCGCGGATCAGTTTCCGACAGTTCAGAAGGGCAGTGGGTGCCAGTAGAGGACTTGGTGTAAGAGGAGTCTTACTGCTGGGTTGATCTGGGTCAACATTGAAAAATAGGTTCCCTTCAGGGAGGTCAGGCAATCTATCAATTTTTCTAATATGGTTTTACTATGGGCCAGTATGGTGAATCCAATTATGGAGCTATGACGACGTGAATAATCTAGACAAAACCTTACGGGTGTTTGGACTGATGTCTGGGTTGTTAATGTCGTCACTGGCCATGGCACAGATAGATGTAGTCTACCCCCGCCCAATGGGGAATTTGGACGAACGTCAGAACTATGCCATTGAACTGTTGGGTCTGGCATTAGCTCAGTCAGGTAAGGAATATCTGTTGCAGGCCAGCAAGTCTGTCCAAAAGCAAAAGCGCGCGCTTAAAAATATGGAGCTCGGCAGCGGCATTGATGTCGTTTGGACAGTGACCTCAGCCGAGCGAGAGCAGCTTTTAAGGCCAATAAGAATTCCTATTGACAAAGGCTTGGTGGGTTGGCGTATTCCATTGATTAGAAGGATGGATGTGGAGCGCTTTGAAAGACTTCCTGAGCTAAAGGATGTGCAGGCACTCAACTCCGGGCAGGGACATGATTGGCCTGATGTTGCTATTCTTCAGCATAATGGATTCAAAACAACCAGCTCACCATCTTATATTGGCCTGTTTAAAATGCTGGCGTCAGGTCGAGTGGATTACTTTCCTCGCTCAGTTTTGGAGGTTGAGTCTGAAGCCGAGATTCACGCTGATAAGAACCTGGTCGTCGATCCAAACCTTTTACTTGTTTATCCCTCTGCGCTTTATTTCTTTGTCAGTCTTGATGCCCCGACGCTTGCTGATGATATTCAAAAAGGCTTGGAGCTAATGATCGCCAGTGGGGATTTTGAACAACTCTTTAATCGTTACTTTGGCGAATCTATTGAGCGCTTAAATTTACGATCACGTCATGTTTTATATTTAGATAACCCATTTTTGCCAAAGAAAACGCCATTAACGAAAAGAGCCTTATGGTTCGAAGCTCCACCCTGGTCGAACCAGTAAATGAACGAAAGGAGGGAGGCCTTACATTGGACACTTATGTGAAATACAAAACCTGGCCCTCAAACCCGCAAGACCTAGCCCTCAAACCCGTGTGACCCCCAAACCCGCGCATCAGTCGCTAAGTCGCTAAACAAAGTGCGGCTGTCGTCTGTTATTATGCATTTTGAAAAAACCACTTACGACTCAGATTTTCACATAATCGCCCAGCTCTTTTCTTGCAGGGGTAATCCCCCGAAAAATAACCGAGTCCCTATGTCAGCCGCGCCACAAAAAACCATCAACGAAACCAGCGTCATAGTGCTGATGGCGCTGATCTATTTTATTAATATCGTCGACTTTATGATGGTGATGCCGCTGGGGCCGGATTTTGCCCGCGCTCTGTCGATAGACCCGGCGCAGCTGGGTGTTATCACCGGCTGCTACAGTGTCGCTATCGCGCTGGTGGCACTGGCCGGCGCACGCTATTTCGATCGCTTTGACCGCCGCTCGCTGCTGCTGGTGTCACTGACGGGGTTGGGGCTGTGCACCATGGCCGCGGCTCTGGCCAGCGATCTAGAAGGGCTGCTGCTGGCGCGCGTTGGCGCGGGTATCTTCGCCGCACCCATGACGACTGCCGCCATGGCGATCGTCGCCGATCAGGTACCCGAGCAGCGCCGCGGTCGAGCCATAGGCCTGGTTTCCGTGGGTTTCACGGCGGCGGCCGTGGCCGGCGTGCCCATCGGCCTAGAGCTGGCGCGCTGGTTTGAGTGGCACACGCCCTTTATCGTCGTCGGCGCCCTGTCGCTGCTGATCTGCGCCATCACGGCCTGGCAGCTGCCGCCCATGCGCGGGCATATTGAAGCCGCCGGTCAGCAGCCATTTCGTATAAAGAGCGCGGTGCGACAGCCGGCCATGCTGGTGGCCTGGGTGATCGCCGCGTTATCGATGTTCAGCAGCTTCCTGCTGATTCCGCATTTTTCCAGCATCTTTCAGTTCAATTATGACTACCCGCGTGAGGGAATCTCCATGCTCTATATGGTCGGCGGCCTGATCGCGCTGGTCGGCACCAACCTCGCCGGGCGCTGCAGCGATCGCTTTGGTGCCCCTCTGGTCTCGGCGGTCACCAGTGCGCTGTTTGTCAG
>Ga0209292_1004239_pt1 | contig 15240 bp, 15 predicted proteins | sample GOMGulsemesocosm_2_FD_184634 | JGI IMG/M metagenome (GOLD analysis project Ga0209292, IMG submission 184634) | Methane-oxidizing microbial communities from mesocosms in the Gulf of Mexico - GOM9C Gulf of Mexico (SPAdes) (version 2) | ecosystem: Environmental > Aquatic > Marine > Cold seeps... | reverse complement strand
TATCCGGAAATTCCGGACAACTGAATCTTCAGCTAGCTCGCCTTCTCTAAAGATATTTCGAATATGCTCAGATACAGTGCGCTTATTCTTCTCAAATAAGTTGCACATTTGAGTCTGGGTTAGCCAAACAGAATCCTGCTCAAGCGACACCTCAAGCTGCACCTGCCCATCGGCGGTTTGAAAGATTTGGATTTGATTTACTTCTGACATATTTAAGCTCCTCCATGAGCATATAGGATTAACAGATTAACACCAAAAAGCCTTGAGCCTATTAACCAAGCGTCCATTTAGACTTACGAGAGAAATCCTATACTCAACCCCAATCTGGGTCTTTCAAAAAAACTCTCTAAAATGGACAGGGACAAACACCTTTCACCCGCTCACCCGTCACCGGGTGATCAAACTCCAGCGTCGTGGCGTGCAGCATCAAACGCGGCGCCATAAAGAACGCTTCATCCGTGGCATACAAATCACAACCCAAAATGGGGTGTCCGATTTGCTGACTGTGAATGCGTAACTGATGTGTTCGCCCTGAGACAGGCGTGAAGGTGATTTTGGTCGCAAAAGGCATCGTGAGCCGCTCAACCACCTGATACTTCGTCAGCGCGGCTTTACCGGTCTCAAAACAGATCTTTTGCAGAGGGAAGTTAGGCTTATCCTTGGCGATAGGAAATTCAATCACACCCTCATCATTGGCAAGATGTCCATGCAGCAGAGCGGTATAGCTCTTATCAACACTGCGCGCCTGAAACTGCTTGGTGATGTGCGCGTTAATCTGCTTATTCAGCGCCACCACCATAATGCCCGAGGTACCGAAATCCAGCCGATGCAACATCGTCGCTGTAGGGAAATCCTGTACCAACCGAAAATGCACCGAATCCTTATTGAGCGGATGCTTGCCCGACAGGCTCAACAACCCTGTCGGTTTATTGATCAGCAGCAAATGTTCATCCTGATACAAAATTTCAATATCATCATGACAGACAGGCACGATGAAGGGATCAGCTTGCGGTTGCATAAAGGGATTCAGTTACTTAGCGTAATTGATGACATATCGCGCACTACGACCACCGCCACCAAAGGGAATCAAACAGCCCTTATCTAGCAGGTCAGCCAAATCACGCGTCGCTGTTGCTTTACTCACTTTCGTGATGCCCTGATATTGGCGAGCCGCAATACCTTGCTTGAACTCTGTATCCACACAGTCCAGCAAACGGTTTAGCGCCTTGATTTGACGTTCACTCAATACGGTCTGACTATGAGTTTGCCAAAATCGGGTTTTGGCAACGATTCGCTCAATACGCCGCACGCCCTCTTGCATAGCTTCGGCCAATACATCTAAAAACCATGCAACCCACGCAGTAATATCAGCAGCTTGGCTATCATTACCTTCCTGATAACGAGTTTTACAATTTTGAGTGTTTTCTAACACATCATAATAAGCTTTTCGATTAGCTTCTATTGCCGCACTCAGCGAGTAAAATCGCACACTTGTTTGCTCAGTTTGCGCTAACGCTCTGTCCGTTAACGCGCGAGCCAATCTGCCATTCCCATCATCAAAGGGGTGAATAGTTATAAACCACAAATGACCTATCGCAGCACGAATAAAGCCATGCTCGTTCGCATCTACCGCATTAAACCATTCGATAAACGCATTGAGTTCTTTTTCCAAGCCCGCCCTAGGAGGAGCCTCGAAGTGCACGAACTCTCGGCCGCCTTTTTGCGACACAACCTGCATAGCAGCTTCACCGCGCAACTCACCAACTGATATATTATTCAGCAACGACGGCTCAGGAAACAATGCTGCTTGCCACTGGCACAACAGGTCTTCACTGACAGGGTTATTTAAATTACTGGTAGCCGCTATCAACATAGCGACCAGGCTTTCTGTTTGGCGGGTAGTCTGCGGTAAGCCTGCCTGCTCCAAGCCAAGCTGTTTAGCCACTGAAGAACGAACAGAGCCAACATTCAGTGTTTCGCCCTCTATTTCCGAGGTTTGCAAAGCACTCTGGATTAACGCATCCATCTCAGCTTCTTGATCCAGTCCTTCAGGCAAATCTCTAGCCTTGCCAAATAGCTGCTCTTGCAAACACAGTAATTGCTTAAGCTTAGGCTCAATGCAATCGGTTGAAAAAACAAAAGTAGGCCAAAGAGAAGCTTGCCAAATATACACAAAACACCCATTACTAATCAGTTATACGAATGATGAGCCGATTAGAACACACTAATCGGCTCATATATTGAGCCAAATATAGCACCCTAATCGGCTCATCGTCTAATTATGTATGTCGCGCTTTGGCAGAAGCGCCATCAGCAAAAAGAGGGCTCAGTCTTTCTTGTCTATCGTGATTTCCAAATTCTTACTGCTACCCGCAAACCACTTCTGCACATACAGCGTACCCATAATAGGGGCCTTCCCTTCTTCGGGTTCTTCCTTGTAACGCACGCTGTTCTTGGTTTCTTTCTCGTAACTGAATTTCACAACTGACTTCGACATCTTCACCAATCCCTATTCGTTAATACCTAAAAGCTCGACATCAAAGATCAACGTTGAACCGCCAGGAATTTTACCTGCTGCACGATCACCGTAGGCCATTTCCGCAGGGATAAAGAAACGTGTCGCCTCACCCACAACCATCAGCTGCACACCTTCCGTCCAGCCGCTGATCACCTGATTCAAACCAAAGGAAATCGGCTTGCCGCGCGTCACCGAACTATCGAACACCGTGCCATCCAGCAGCTTGCCTTCATAGTGAACCTTCACCTTATCCGTCGCCGATGGGTGCTCCGTACCCGTACCCGCTTGCAACACCATGTACTGCAAACCGGAGGCTGTTGTTATCACCCCATCCTCCGTTTTATTGGCTTCCATAAACTCAGCACCGGCCTTCTTGTTTGCCGCAATCACCTCCGGCTTGGCACCCGCCGAAGGGCGCGCAAAGTAGTAGCCAATCAAAACAACAGCAATAACTAAAATAATGATTTTTGTCACAGTAACTTCCTAAAAGTGAATGTAATAAATGCGTCGTCATACCGGCTCTAATCCGGCAGATATTGAATTTTTATTCGCACACAAAAGAGAATAAAAACTTCAACAATCAACTCTAACTATTTGATTTTAAATACCCTGAAAATCGACATTAAAGCAAAAGCTAAAAAACCCAACCGGTTTTCAAAAGCTTTAACCCTGTTTAATAATTTTATAGCCTCACGTAATAAGCTATAATTACACCTATGAATCAAAAAGCACTCGCTCAAAAAAACACCCACCTTAGAAACGCAAAGATTGCGCGCAGAATGCGTGTTCGTTCTCTTGCCAGCTCTACCGCTATAGAAACACAAGAACCCATCAGCAAAATCGAAGCAAAACTTACTTGTCTAAAATCCCTTTCTCGCCATCAAGTATCGCTTGCTTAACAAAAACTTTGAGTGGTTCGTAATTACACCCTAAACCTGCCTGTATCGCCACAAAGTAATTCTCTCTATCACGATCCCATGAGCTAAAATCCAGCTCCGGTTTATTCGCCTGCAAGACCATCACATTGGCCAATAAACGTGCAATTCTGCCGTTACCCTCGCGAAAGGGATGTATCAAAATAAATTCCACATGCACTATCGCGATAGCCTCGATCAGTTGCTCATCACCCATTAAATGGCACGGCGTATACTGGCTTAGGTATCGCTCATCCAACTCCCTTAATAAACGAGGAATTTGGCCCGCAGCAGCAAATTGGAAATCGCCCTTACCCATATTTACTGAGCGCTCTTTCCCTGCCCACTCATAAACTTCACCTAACCATTTACGATGCCATTCGAAGACATTCGCTACAGTTATGACTTGATCAATTTCAACCTCCGAAAGAACTCGTTCGTAAAGTTGCTCCAACAAATCCAACTCAACATCATCCTTTTCCGTAGAATTGGTGATGCCAAGTTTATTGAGCAACACCTCGTCATTAGAACCAGGCTGAAATTTCCCTTCTACACTGTCCGATGTGCTGTAACGATCAACCATTTATCTAAGAGGCTCCCAGACGGTCATCAATCATATTTTCCAAGTCCAATAGTTCATATTCTGTGAACTTTGGTTCACTTTCTGTGAACCTTCAAGCAGTCCCGCAGCACGCCTTATCCAGCCTAAAAGAAACCCATCTGCCCTTCGTCATCAACCGTAATAGTAATACCAGTTTTTACGCGAGTCTTCGGTGCGACCTTTTCAACAACCGGCTGCAGCGCTTGAGGCTTTTCTTCAACAACCACCGCGGGTTTTTCAGAGGCTTTCTTAACCTGTGTTTGAGCTGGCTTTGCCTGGACAGGCTTTTTCTTTGGCTTCACCTTGGGTTCTGCCTTCGGAATCTCAACATCAAACAACTTACGGGCAATCTTCACCAACTCCGCATAAACCAAACAATCAGGGTTCGCCTGATAGTGTTTCCGGTTCCCCGCAGCAGAAACCGTCAACACCCCCGCCGCTGCCAGCTTCACCAACTCACGCGTCACCGTACCGCGGCCAATCGCCGCAATACGCACAATTTCATTGGTATAAAAACTTTTACCCGGCGCACCATAAAGCAAACCCAGCACACGTTGCTGGGTTTTGGTGAAAAGAGAATTGCTTAGAATCGTGGAGGTCATAGGTGTTTTTAAAAAAGAAACGAAGGGCAAATAATAAGACCCAATTTAAGTCTTATCAATAGAGATTTTTTTCACGAGCCGGAGTTTTGTTTTCTGCCAAGGCAAAAATGCACGGAATGAGGGAGTTTATACCTATAAATGACCGATTGAGTAGAGCCTGCCCCGCGAGCATAGCGAGTGCTTTGGGTACGCTTTTACCAACAGTAGGTGCTTTAGGCAACACCGCCAGAAGACAAAAGAACAATTGTGAAAAAATCTCCAAGCTATGACTTCAACAACTCATCCAAGGTTAACGAATAGCTGGGAGAAAGCGTATCTAAAAATACTCATTTTAGCCACATTACATTCCCATCTTATCAACAGTGGCTCGGTCTAAACAGCGCTCAGCCCTTTTCTCGCAGGGAGGACAGTCTCTCATAAAGGTACCGCAGGTGCCTATGCAACGGTGAAACTCCGCAATACAAATTTGCACCTCCTGCGGAGCTAACTGCTGGCAACTTTCAGGCAGCGGTTCCGTACGCACCACCCCGCGTTTAATTAAATCACAATGGCTTTTCAACAGTATCTGTTCACTATCCTGCTTTCCAAGCTGAGCGCCCAACTGCTGCTCCAGCAAGTGCCGGTGGGTATAGGTCATACTCCGAATCAAGCTAAAACGTTCTACTTTCGGGGGATTGATTGGTGGGTTTTGGCTACAGGCCGTTAAGGCCAGGATTGAGAATAGTGCGATGAGTGTGGATATTAGTTTCACCTTAAGCTCCTTGGTGTTTTGTCCTTTTTTAGCTCATTTCTTCTTTATGTATTCAATCTTGTTATTTAAATTCAATTTGCGTATCCACTGGCATCATCACAACTAGATATCATCACCGAAAAAACAAGGCTGGCGACAATACCTTCCAACTTACTGGATATACAACTCTTCACTAAAGCTATCCTTTTGGTTTCTTAGATATTGTTGATACCAGTCAAAAAAACCGCCACAAAGAACAGACTACACGTCTAAATATAGACGTGTAGTCTGTGTAGATCAAGCCTTGATTCCACTTCAATGAGACCCATCTCCATGGATTGTTTTGAAGGTGACAGGGTTTGAGTTCAGATAAAAAAGATGAAAAAAGAAAGCCTAGCGATAAGCTTTTAACAGTTCTTGCCGAGAATGTTCGGCGGCTTCGGGAAAAGCGTGGATTAACCCAAGAAGCTCTTGGGGAAGCATGCGACTTTCATCCAACCTTTATTTCCCTCATTGAGCGTAAACAACGGAACGTCACAATTAGCACGTTAGAAATCATAGCCCGGGCTTTGGGTGTGGACGTTTACGAGCTAATTAAAGAGCAGCAATCGTAGCCCTCAGTAAAACAGACACATAATTTCACTCTGCCCCCGGTTATTGCAATTATTTAGATGTAAGCCCTTTGTGGTTATTGCGCGGTGAAGAAAAGTAACTGCGCGCCCCTCTCTCTTTTCCTTTGTATTGAAATGTGACTTCCACCTTAAGCCCCCTGGCTTGATGTCCGTTTATATATCTAACTTTCCTACACGTAAAAGTCTAACTCAATAAACCTTCTTTGCTCCGAAATCAGAGCAATAGTCGCAGTTTTGTTTGAGAAAATCAAGCTCCGATATTGGAGCACGATAAATGAATCAAATTGGCCCACAAGTTCGAAAACTACGTGAAAAGGCTGGCATGACACAGGAACAGTTAACTGCTCGTTGCAACTTGGTTGGCTTTAATATTAGCCGTGGGACCTTAGCTAAAATTGAATCCCAGGTAAGGCGTATTACCGATGGGGAAGTTGCTTTACTGGCAGGTGCGTTGGGCGTGGATATTTCAGAACTTTATAAATAGGCATCATAGTTTTACTCTGACCCCGGTTATTTCGATAGCTACGGCTTCAATAACTCATCCAAGGTTAACGAATAGCTAGGAGAAAACGTCTCTAAAAAATAACGCACTTCCGGCAAGTCAGTCGCATCCAACTTACTCTTAATATCTTCTGCCGCCTTGGAAAACTCTGAATTACCGGCAGAGACTTCCATCTGACATTTTATATAGGCTGAAATTGTATCAGCCGCCTTGATAATGGCGTGGTGCTCTTTGGGAATTTTGTCCTCAATCATCACCGCCTCGTAATCTTCCTTAAGATCGTCTGGCAGCAAACTCACCAATTCCTGCTCGGCTTGTCGTTCAATCGATTGATACGCCCGTGTAATCTCAGCCGAATGGTATTTAATTGGCGAAGGCATATCGCCCGTTATCACCTCACTGCAATCATGATACATAGCCGCGACAACAATAGCGTTTACGTCTAACGCCCCACCGAAATAACGATTTCTTATCAGTCCCAAAGCATGTGAGATTGTGGCAACCTCCCAGCTATGCTCCATCACATTTTCCACGACCGTATTACGCTTCAACCCCCAGCGCTGCAACCATCGCGTCTTACTTATATACGCATAAAAATGACTTTTCATAATTGATTACTTAAGCCTTAGAAAAGGTGACTTATAAAAAACTTGCTCGTTTTCTCACTACTCTTTCAGACAATATTGCTTTATAAACGAGTCAATCGCAGCCATACCAAAGAGGATAGGAAACAGGTAATGCAGCGCCATACATATTGCATCAAAACGAACCAAACGAACCAATATTCGTATATCTGAGCGGTTTTCAATCACCGTCTCGGGAGGACCGCCAGCAAGCGCTCCAAAAATAAAAAAGCTCACAACAGCCAGGCTTACACAGACCCACCAAGGCAGTTTAATAGCAAAATCTAAAATATGTTCAGCGTTACTCTTTCGTTTGTAGCGTTTCCTTTTGCCCATACTCATCCTTGATAGCATTATTCATTTCCGTCAGGCCACTGTCCAACCTAGCCCGCATCACCTTAAACTTAACCCCTGCTAATAACTTATTTACCACAGCCAACCTCAGGAGATGACAACAAGGCAACCGTCATTCCTAAAACAGATTGAGCCTGGTAACGTGAAAAGCTATCTTCGTTCGCATGATTAGCAAGATGGGTAATATTCTTTAACGCTTCACGCAAAAACAACATCCGCTGGCAAACAGTCATCTCACGCCTATTGTTCTTGTAACTATTTGCAGCAGAAGCAGCGTCCGCTTTATCTCCCCGTTGCGTCTCAACAAGTTCAATAACTTTACGACAAGATGCAACCGCTTCTTCAAATGTCCCGTTTAATATATGACTCTGCGCTTTTTCAAGAAGCGAAATAACTTGCTCCCCGAGAATATTAGCCGATGGCATTTCCAGTTCAAATAAAAGTGTCTTCTTGTAATTCATTTGCCCCAGTGCACGCAACCATTCCTGCTTTAGGACGTTGAACTCTCCTCTATCTGAGAAACTATCAGCCTTTCCTTCATAATGACAAATACCGCTCAACCAAACACCGAACCCCAGATCATTATCATGACGGAGCAACTCCAATCCATTGAGCTGGCTTCCAGTCAAGTGAAAATTGAACCCTAAATATGCATCAGACGTGTATTGAGACCACTCGACAACAGGTGCACCTTCAAAGAAGCCTTGCGCGACAGATTGTCCACCACTTTCTAACCGGCAACTAAGCTGATTTAAAATAGCTTTCCCATTCAAATTATTAACAACCACATTAAGTCGTAAATAAAGTAGATATGTACCAACACCAGACCCGCCGTGAATCTCAATACCTTTGATTTCACCTACCATTGGGCCACTATGACCTCCAACACGAAGACTCATCTATTTTCCTCAGCAAAAGTTAGCAGTGTCTTAATCAAATTTTCTAACGAGAGTGATTTCTTACCTTCAGCCCACGCCAACTCCAATGAATAACCAACAGCCAACGAATTCTTTTTCAAACCACCAGGATTACCAAAATATGAAGCTGCTTGAACTTCAAACCCCTGCCAACCTTCAATCTCCGCTTCAATGACTTCTGTTATATTTGTTTCCCACATTACTAGATTATTGAAAAACTTATGCCCCTCTGGAAAAGCATCCGCACCTTCAAGGTTCGCTAGTTTCAGGATCAACTCATTATCTTTTCTATGCTTAACCTTTTCACCAGTATCTTCTCTGGCATTTCCGTCTGCATCAAAAAGAACAAAGGTTGGTATCCCCAAGTGGGTTGCAATAGCTAGCGCCCTAGGAATTTCACTCTTTCCATTTGCCGGAACTATATGACAGCCGTACTCCCGAAACTTAGACTCCAACCCCATCAAAACTAAATAGGTTTGCAGGTACGCAATATCCTCATAACCTTCGACAAGAATCAGCACATTACTAAAAAAGAGCTCATTAACAATAGGGGTGAGAGCTTGATGCACTTTAGCCATCGCCCCCATCTCAGCTAGCCGCGGTTTACCATCAATAGCAGTTTTCGCTGATAGCTCAGTTAAATGCATATGCCTAACTGAAGAAGAGGCAGGATCACCCGAACCTCGAACCATTCGAACTTGTTCAAAGTTAGATCCATTAATAAAAAAAGGACTATGTGTACACAGCAACACTTGATTATTAGAACCCGTTAATTGTTGAAGAACATGCGCCAAGTGTCGCGCCTGTGGAGGATGCTGAAATAACTCTGGCTCTTCTATCCCCAAAACTAAAGCGGGCAAACTTTCTTGCTCACCTAATTGAGACAACTCATGTAAAAGGGCTAATACATATGACCTTTGCAATCCATGGCCGAACCTAGGTAACGCCCCTTGGAAACCTTTTTCCCCTAACAAAATATGAGCAAAGGGTTTTTCAACTTTTACCGATTTTTCTGAGTCTTGTTTCCACTTTATTTCGGCATTAGCGCTGGGATGTGCCCAGCTTTTTAATCGCTCATCTAATGCCGCTGACAATTCATCTAATACTCCCTGCTGAGCATCTAATATTTCCTGGTAGTCAGATTTAATTTTTTCTTTCAATGTTTGAATTTGCTCATCAAAATTCACTCTTGAGCGAACAGTTCTTGAAAGAAGCTGACCAAGAGCAGAGCCTCCATTTTCTTCAGACTCGGCGGAAGCATCTTTAACAGCAGGAATAAAAACCCACTGAATATGCTCTGCTAGGCGATTTACGCCCTTCGAAACCCCGTAAAATTGATCTTCACTAGGTAACAGTTCACATTCTTCTGGGTGACCTGATTCATACTCTCTAAGCCCAGCTATCATGTTGGCTTTAGTACTAGGAGCAGGAATATCTTGGTACTTATTTCGAATAGATGAATATATCTCTTTAAGATCGGCAACCTTTTCCCCAGCCTTATCTTGCTCAAAAAATGGGGCGAAATCTTTCAAAACCAACCGATTCCCAAACTGTTTTACTTCGGCCCCCCCTTCTTTATATTTAGCTTCAGCAGAAACCACCAACTGGTTATGTCTAACGTAGTCAGAAAGAGATTCTTTAGCCCCGTCAGAGAGATCACCAAAAGTGACCGTGATCCGTATTGGCTCGGATGTATTTTTATGATGAAAATCTTCTTCAGTTAACTTACTCAGGTCTGTAGCTGCATCTCTATACTGGCGGAAGAAAACATTTAGCGCACAAAGCACAGTTGACTTACCAGCCCCATTTGGACCAACAAAGCATGTGTAATCATCTAACTCAATTTCTTCATCATCAAAGGAACGAAAGTTTTCAATTCTAATTTTTTTTATTTTCACTCAATATCTTCCCTGAAAAAGTTGTTGGCAATTAATACTCGAATATTTTCTCATGAATCCCTGAAAACCGCCGCAACCAAGGCTTCAATTTAACTAACTCTTCAGGCATTTCACTCAGCGCTTTTTGCGCTGCTTTTCGATCAACAAAACTGCCATAAACCGCCTTATAAACGACTTTGCCATTCTGCTGCTGAGGGAAATACGCCAGGGGTGCGAGGCTTTGCTGGCTCTTTAGCCAGCTGATTAGCTTTTCTTTGTCATGGCTGAAGTTGATTTGGATGGTGTAGTTAGAGGCTGGTTGGTTTTTGATCCAGACCTGATCATGAATAATCATCGCTGCGGGTGTGGTTACCGTTGCTGTTTTGATATCAGAGCTGGGCTGGCTTTCTAATACAGGCTGCGCTTCCAATTTAGCGAGCCGCTGCTGGGCCAGCTCATGGCCTTGTTTAGCGGCTTTGCGATACCAAATGATCGCTTCATTAATATCAGCCGTGGTGCCTTCACCACTTTCTGTTAAGGCGGCTAAATTATATTGCGCGGAGGGATAATCCTGTTTGGCGGCCAGCTTGAACAGACGGTAGGCTTCGGCATAATCCAGCGGCAGGTTCTGCCCTGTTGTGTAGGCCAAGCCGAGGGCATATTGGGCATCCCGAAGGCCTCGGTCAGCAGCAAATCGGAATAGCTCGATGGCTTTGTCATGATCAACAGCGACGCCTTTCCCCTGCACATACATCAGCGCGAGATTATATTGGGCTTGAGGCGATCCGGCATCAGCCGCTTTTTGCCACCAATAGATGGCCTTACTGTAATCGCGCTCAACATCCTTGCCATTCAGGTAACGTACACCCAAATCGTATTGCAGCTTTACCCCGCCCTGCTCAGCGGATTGTTCAAACCAATAGATCGCCTGCTTGATGTCGCGCTCAACACCCTGGCCTCTATCGTAAATTGCGCCCATGTAGATTTGCGCATTGCTGTGCCCCGCCTCGGCCAGCGGTTTAAATGTTTGTCGCGCAAGTTCGTAGTCTTTTGCTTGATAGGCCTGAAGTGCCCGCTCAAGCTCCTGCTCGGTATTTGGTTCATTTTGCGGCTCAGCTGCCAAGACAGGATTAAAAGCAAAACCTATTAATAAACTCAGGGATAACAAAAAGTGTTTGTATGCTGATCTCATATCCAGACAATGTCCGTTTGATGGGCTTTTAGAATAGCAGATGGCTTCACCATACTTGATGGAAAACGCCTGATGCCGCCTTTGGCTTATCAGGCCTACGATAACGCTCCAAAGCAAGTAGGCTGGAAAAGCGTAGCGCCTTCCGGCGGAAACATTCCGGCACTCATTCTAGCAGCCGGGCATGCTTGATAAAAAGCCTGATGTGCGATGGCGCAGATCACGTTTGATGCCTGATGGTCTGAATAACGCCTGATGGCGCCTTTGGCTTATCAGGCCTACGTTATTTCCTCAAAGAGCCTGATGGCGCTTTGCTTATCAGGCCTACCATTCACCGAAGTTTGAGTTGTTACTCTCAACATTCGCGCCACACCAATTAATATCATACAAACCACGCTCGACATCACGATGAAAAGAAGAGTATGGCCAGTCTTTTACCTGAGCCACCAAGCCATGCTTCAAGGGGTTCAGATATACATAATCAAGATGATTTCGATAATCGGCCTCAGAGACAATCGTATGCTCCCAAAACCGTCGTTGCCAAATACCTCTTTCTCCATTTTTCAAACGTGTTGCCGACAACCGCTCCCCTTTTGGGAGTTGCTTAACAAAGGCTTTTTTGATTTCTCGCCACCGTGAGGAATAATCGGCATCTCCCTCTGGCAGTGTCCATATCGCATGTAGGTGATCAGGCAATACCACCCACGCAATAATCTCAAAGGGGCGTTTGCGTTTAACTTTCGCCACCGCAGCACGCAATACATTCACATGATCAACCAACAGTGATTTCTCACGTTCCTGTAAATTCACCGTGAAAAAATACGTGCCACCTTCAACATAATTCCTTCGATACAGAGACATCCATTTCTCCATTAAAAATACAAATAAAACGCCTGATGGCGCCTTTGGCTTATCAGGCCTACGTTAATTCTCCAAAGCAAGTAGGCCGGAAAAGCAAAGCGCCTTCCGGCAAGACCATTCAGTCCATAGCGGCGTTTATTCCAATAGAGCAGCCTAGTCAGGACGTATACGGACATCGAGTGGTTGACTGGTGTTGAGATGCACATCTCGTTGCGGGAAGGCCATCACAATGCCTGCTTCATGGAATTTCTGGTTGATGGCTTCGTGCAGTGCGGTCATGGCCGGCATTCTGTCGTCCTGCAAACCCACAAAACACCGCAACATGAGTTGAAGCGTGCTATCCCCAAACGCTTCGAAGACGACGGAGGGTTCCGGATCATCAAGTACGGCGTTATTTTCCTCTGCCGCTTCATTCATCAATGCCATCGCTTTCTTCACATCGCTATCATAGGCAATACCCACGGGAATCCTCAGGCGAGTGGTTTGATCCGATAGCGACCAGTTCAACAAGCGACCGGTAATAAACTCTTTGTTGGGCACCAGCAGTTCCAACCTGTCCCAACTGCGGATAGTGGTCGCGCGAATCTGGATACGAGTAACCACACCGTCAGTGTCGCCGATGGTAACAACATCCCCCACGCGAATAGGCCGCTCGAAAAGGATGATAAGGCCACTGATGAAGTTGGCTACGATCTCCTGTAAACCGAAACCGATACCTACGCTCAACGCCGCTGCCAACCACTGAACCTGAGACCAGCGCGCGCCAATGATACTGAGGGCAAACAGTACACCGATAGCCGCGATGGAATAACGGGCCAATGTGGTGGCAGCATAACGGCCGCCCGAGGTGGTCGCAAAACGCTGCAACAGGATGATTTCCAGCAAGGCTGGAAAACGTTTTGAAGCCACCATGGTGACAATCAGGATAGTAATGCCTAGCAGAAGATCCCCTAGAGTGACGGGGATCAGCAGTTCTTGTTCGCCAGCAGTTCCCGTGTAATGCCAGAGTGAAATGGCATCCAGCCAACCAAATGCCGGCAAGATGTCTGACCAGATAAACCATAGGCCTACCAGTGACAAAAGCGGCAATGCTGTGTTCAGCAGCTTGCGGCTTTCGTCACTCAATGCGAACAGGTCACACTCCGGTTCTTCAACTTGATGCTGGTTATTTTCGACACTCACGGTTTCACCCGATTGCTCTGCGGCTTCGGCTGCTTCTTCAGCTTCAATTGCAACTCTGCGACGTTCAAGAGCGGCTTCAAAGGCAAGTTTGCGGCGCGTCATCAATAACCAGCGTACAGCCAACTGATGGATGACAATAAGGCCAAGCAGCAACCACAGCGTTTCGACCAGGCTGCCAGTCAGGATACGTGCCGTGTAGAGAAAGCCCAAAACGGCCAGAACGGCCAGGAATGCAGGCAATAGCAACGCCAGCACCAGCCACAGCATTCGAAAGCGAGCCAAAGCACTGCCGGGGTTCCGTTCCAGCACATCCTGTAGCGTGGTCTGGTTGGGGCTAAACAAACGATAAAAGAAGTATGACAATGCCATGACCAAAACAACAAAAGCCAGACGACCAAGCCCACTGCCGAATTCAGCCGAACTGAAGTGGGTAATCGTGATGGCCACCAGCCCTGCTGGAAGAAACGTGATCATCAGAATACGAAGCTGATAGCGCAGAGCTTTGGTACTGCCTTCTGGCCAGTGGAAGTGCACCTGCGCCAAGCCGCCGGGCAGGCACATGGTGCGGAATGATTTCAGGTAGAAAAATGCCGGTGACAACAGGATAAGAGCGTGTGAAAGAGCTTTGGAGAAATCCGTGGCCTCCAGGGATGACGATAGTTGCCAGCCCGTGACGCCGGTAAGTAATGGCCAGGGCGCAGCCATCAGCAACGTCAATGCCAGGGCCTTAAGCGTATATCCAAACTGATCGGTTCTTGCCTTGATAACTTTTTCGCCGGTTCGCAGAATTTTTTCATGCAGTTGCCGGGATTTGATAAGCAAAAACGCAAAGGCAAGCAATGCCAGAAACATCACCGGACTCTGTTTCAAGCGGGAAAGAAGAATCTGACCCACCTCTAACCAATGACGGGGTGCCAACAATTGATAGATTTCTGAAGGCAGTGCCAACATCATGTCAATGCTTGGAGGTGGCGCACTGCGAACCCACAACAGGTGCTCGGCAAGAAAGATGTCGTAGGCTTCAACCGCATCAATTAAACGGTTCTGGTTAAAATCCAGTTCACCCAAGGCTCTCAAATAGGCTTCATTTTGCGAGGACTCTTTGCCTAGCAGGTCTCGCCGTTTTTGTGCCAGCTCTTTAAGATCCTCTCGGATCAGTACAATATCATCCTCTATAAGTTCGCTTGTTAGTTGATCAACATAACCGTTGATATTACGAAGTCGTCTGAGCTCCTCGTTGTCCAGTATCTGCTTCAAGCCAGCGGCAGCGATTTTCTCTTCCCTTTCCCTAGCCTCCTTACGGATCATTCGCTCTTCGGGCAACAAGCGGCGTTTTTCCAACAATACCTGACCCAGCGATTGACTGAGTCCCGCCACCTCGATTTTTTCCCGGATTCTACGCAATTCACCCTCGGTTCGTTTTGCTGCCTCGAGAGCTATCTGGTCGCCAGCCGTTACTTTTTCCAGCTCTACCGACAAGGTGGTGAGGTAATCGGAAAGTTCGGTATTCTTTTCCGCCAGTTTCTGGATCAGCGGGTGTTTGTCGGCCGTTTCGCTGCGGGTAACTTCCGCCTCTGTTCGGGCTTGTTCGGCCTCGGATTGGCGCTGCTGGCTGAGCAACTCTTCCAGCAGTTTTATTCTTTCGTTAAATTGGTTGAGGCTGAGCTCAGCCCTTTCCTGCTGGACCTTCAAAAGGTCTACGCGTATCGGTTGACTCAACAATTCCTGATCCAGCATT
>Ga0209292_1004235_pt1 | contig 15262 bp, 12 predicted proteins | sample GOMGulsemesocosm_2_FD_184634 | JGI IMG/M metagenome (GOLD analysis project Ga0209292, IMG submission 184634) | Methane-oxidizing microbial communities from mesocosms in the Gulf of Mexico - GOM9C Gulf of Mexico (SPAdes) (version 2) | ecosystem: Environmental > Aquatic > Marine > Cold seeps... | reverse complement strand
TCAATTTGACTATGCTGATATAACCTTGCCTCAAAAGAATTTATGTACGATAACAGAGCAAGCGTTTAATGCACTTAAGCTTGATAGTCACTTATATTCTTACCTAGGTTTTACTACTTATGAAATGCCTAAAAGTATCAATGGTGTTGAAGATCTTTATAGTAAAACGCCTTATCTTGTCAGCCAAGATTCATTAAAGCTTCATGATATTGTTAAGCAATTAAGGCTCAGCAGAAATTTTCGCCCTTTACTGCATGTTGGCTGGCGACAACCGGTATATTCTGAGCGCCGCGCAAGAGCAGTTAAATTGTTTGCTGGTAATAGCCTTGAGGCAAATTTCACTAGCGCACAACAGGAATTTAAACAACAAGAGCTGTTAAATGGTGAAGAAAATAGCATTACAGATATTTTACAAATCAATCAACATAATGGTGAAACAAAATTTCCCCAAGAAGAGTTGCTTAAACAAGCAAAAGCACAGCACTTACAAAAGATTATTGACCAAATAAACACTATAAACCAAGACGACAATGAAGCTATCATTGCTCAATTGAATCAAGCAATAACACTTGATTTACCAGTTAATGAATTAATGATGCAAGCCTCACCAACGCTACCATTACAACCTTGGTTTATAGACGGTTTTGTTCGTATACATTTGCACCGAAACTATTTAAATATTACTGCTGATTTTAATATTTTAAATCAAACATTGGCAGAGCAGGAAACAGAACGCTTAAAACCGACGAATGAAAAGAATGATTTATCAATAACTAAACAGATAAATTTCAAACAACGGCGGCGAGTGATCAGTACACAAACCCATTATTTTGATCACCCTTATATGGGCATGTTCGTTCAAATTAGACGCCATAAACAAGCTGAACATCCTGTTGAAGAACCTAATACTGAACAATAATTTGTAAACAATAATTAATCTAATTTTAAATAAAGAGCATTACATGGATAAAGAAATAGAAATTCAAGCGGCAGTATTTCGTCGTTTACTTAGGCACCTAGATAGTCGAAAAGATGTGCAGAACATTGAACTAATGAACTTAGCTGGCTTTTGCCGCAATTGTTTTTCGAAATGGACAGTTGCTGAAGCTGACAAACTTGGGGTAGATGTTAATATCGACGATGCGAGAGAACAAGTTTATGGTATGTCTTATCAAGAATGGAAAGACAAATATCAATTGCCGGCGACAGAAGAACAGTTAGCTAAATTTAATGAAATAAATAAGAAATAATTGTTTAACGTAAATTAAATCATAGAAAAATGGCTAAAATAGCTTTGGCCACTTTTCATTTAACTTGGAAAATTTACCCTTAGCTTTTAATAAGGTAAAATTTCAATCGTTAAATTTTTACAAATATGGCTTTTGATAATTGTCGACGATCTTTCTCTGCGCGTGACTCTAACCAACGACCTCGACATCGCTCATCTTCTCGTCGATCACCACCCATACGACGCTCTATTTCATTCCAAGTTTCAGAAACAGTACCAACAACTATACGGTTATCATCTTCAGTATTAAGATAAGTAGCTTTCATTTGTTTATAACGGTTTTTACTATGCTGACGATCTTTAGTGGCTTTTTCAGATTTAACTAAATTTACCGAAGGTAGTAATTCAGCTATTACATCCATGATAATCCCTTTTTAAAATTGTTCTTGTTATTTTGTATTTTTGGAGTTAAATAGCCAAATAACTTCTATTGAACAAAATATCGGCAACAAGATAAAAAGCTTTAATTTTTTTTGACAATTGAAAAATTATAACCTACTGCTATTTGAAATGATTGATTTCATTATCCGTTAAATAACGCCATTGCCCCAATGCTAAGTCATCCCCTAAACTAACGATGCCAATTTGGTCTCTGTGTAACCCGACAACTTTATTTCCAACAGCAGCGAACATACGTTTAACCTGATGATATTTGCCTTCAGTAATTGTTAACAATACCTCCTGGCTAGTAATTTCTATCAGTTTTGCAGGCAATGTTAACGACTCCTCGCCTTGTAACTGTATTCCATGCTCAAATTTTAACGCTGTATCTGCTTTTACAGGGTAGCGCAGCTGCACCCGATAAGTTTTTTCACAGTGCTTCTTAGGGGAGATTATATTATGTGACCAACGTCCATCATCAGTGATCAATACTAAGCCAGTAGTATCAGCATCAAGTCGACCTGCAATGTGTAAATCAAAGGCTTTATCAACATCAATCAGGTGTAATACCGACGGAAAACCTTCATCTACGTTCGAGCAAATAGTATCAAGAGGTTTGTGCAGCATAATATAACGAGACTGACGAGCGGTAAGCCGTTTCCCTTCAATGGTAATTTCATTATTTTCATGCACTTGTTTCGCACCATCTTTGACTACTTCACCATTAACAATGATTTTTCCTTGCTTAATACATTTCTTAGCTTCACTTCGAGTAAGCTCAGTGGATTTACAAATAAATTTATCGAGGCGCATAATCGCTCTATTTCTGATTGCTGATATTAATTAAGACGAAGTATTATCCTCTTAAAAGTAAAACTATCAAGGGCATAATTGAAGATTTGAAATGACAATGTTAGGCTGGCTTATTATATAACTTTAGGCAGCAACATGGATTTACTTCAAGGGCTATTATTAATCACTTCCATTCATTTATTAGCCGCCGCGTCTCCAGGGCCTGATTTTATTTTAGTTTCTCAACAAACACTATCAAACGGTAAAAAAGCCGGTTTAATGTGTAGTATTGGCATTGCACTAGGCTTGTCTATTCACATTATTTATTCTGCCCTAGGTTTGGCTGCTGTTATTGCAAATTCAGCAACGACTTTATGGGTAATCAAAATAATTGGCGGGTGCTATCTGTTATACCTTGGCTTTCAAGGAATTAAATCAAAAGCAAAACCTGCCTTGACAGGAGAGATAAAAGTTAAACAATATTCTTCTGCAAAAAGTATCGGTATTGGTTTTTTATGCAATGCACTTAACCCTAAAGCTCCTATTTACTTTGTTGCTTTATTTACTTTGGTTTTATCCCCTGATTTACCACTTAGCCATCTAGTCATTTATGGTGTTTGGATGATGTTCATTCAATTAGCTTGGTTTTCTAGTGTGGTATTTCTTTTATCACGTCCGAGTATAAATCAAAAATTCCAACGTATGGGGTATTGGCTGGATAGAATAATGGGTGGCGCAATGATCATTATGGGGCTTAAAGTGATGAGTTCAAAGTTAAACTAATGCAATTAGTATTAACTTTAAATAGGAGCTATTAATGAGCAAAGAATACCAGTCGTTTAAGTGTTTTTATCCCTTTTATCTTAGTCAGCATAAAAATGCTATTTGTCGAAGATTTCACTTTATAGGCTCATGCCTGGTTTTACTTTTACTCAGTTATTCCTTAATTGAAAATCAGTATAATTTACTCATATCATTGCCTTTTATTGGTTATGGCTTTGCATGGTTTGGGCATTTCTTTTTTGAAAAAAACAGACCTGCCACGTTCACTTATCCATTGTATAGCTTTATCGGAGACTGGGTAATGTTTAAAGATATCCTTATTGGGAAAATAAAGTGCTAACTAAACATCCCTATTCAACCAATGAAAGATGCAAAATAAGGACAATTCAACACAATGCAAAGCTATATTTCACTACTGCGTGGTATCAATGTTAGTGGTCAGAAAAAAATAAAAATGACTGAGTTAGCAGCGCTTTATCACTCGTTAAAACTTCAAGAAGTTAAAACTTATATTCAAAGTGGCAATGTGGTTTTTCAAAGTGATAATAAGAGCTTAGAAGAACTTACGAAAGATATAGAACAAGGGATCAAACAAAAATTTAGTTTTGATGTTCCTGTAATCGTCTTAACATCAAGCGAATTAACCTATGCTTTAAAAAAACTTCCTTTTAAAAATATAAACGTTGCGAACGATGGGGGTAAAATCATGTTTAGCTTTTTATCTGAATTACCAACACAAGCAACTATTGAGATGTTAATGAGCTATGTAAAAGCCCCTGAAAGCTTGATAATAGAGAACAAAGTAATCTATCTTCACTGCCCTAATGGTTATGGTAAAACGAAGCTATCAAACAACTTTATTGAAAACAAATTAAAACTCACTGCTACCACAAGAAATTTAAAAACAGTGATTAAATTGTTAGAATTAGTATAAATTTAATAGAAGTTAATGAAATTGATAATAATCACCACAGCACTTGGTCAATTTCATTTAAAAACTCTTGTGTAAGCTCAGTCACATCTGAAGCTTTATTAGCCTTAATAGCTAACTCTAATTTTATCGCTTTTTCAGAAAGTAAGGCAAAACCAAACATTTGTGCTGCACCAGCAATACGGTGTGCTAATGTGGCAAGTTTAGTTAAATCGTCATTCTTCATGTGCACAATGATGTCTTGTTGCTCAAGGACTAAATTAGACTTAAATTGAGCCACTAAATCTGATAAATCAATATTGCTGAGCGTATCGCTTGCCTCTTTATGACAAACACCTTCACCATAATATTTTGCCAAAGTTGCTATGAACTGTTTACGTTCAATAGGTTTCTTTAAGTGGCCATCGAAACCCAGTTCTAGATAATATTCAACCTCATGAGCCATCGCATTAGCCGTTAATGCAATTATAGGTATTGTACAGCCCTTTTGTCTTAAGATAGTAAATGCCTCAATACCGTCCATTTCTGGCATTTGAATGTCGAGTAAAATGACTTGAGGTTTGCACATTTCATATAAATCAAGTGCCTCTTTACCATCACGAGCGGTGATCACATCGAGCCCTAAAGTCGTTAAAAACCGGGTGATCAAGCGGCGATTATCATCATGATCATCAGCAAATAATATTTCTCCACTAAAAGTACTTTTTTGTGTTACTGGGATATCCGCAGCAATTTTCTTAATGGTTTGTACTTGAATTATCTCATCATGATAATTGCAAGGTAAAACAAAAGAAAATGTACTGCCTTGATTTAAAGTACTTTCAACTTCTATGCGTCCTTTCATGAGCCGAGCCAATTGTTCAGATAAACATAAACCTAATCCCGAACCGCCAAATCGACGACTAATACTACTATCACCTTGAGTAAAACTTTCAAACACTTGTTGTACTTGGCTATAACTTAAACCAATGCCTGTATCTTGTACTTTAAAAAATAGGCTTTTCTCCACGATACTAATATTAATTGATATCGAACCTTTACTGGTAAATTTAAGCGCATTTGAGCATAAATTTATCAAAATTTGCTTTACGCGAAAGCTATCAAATTCAAACATAAAAGGCTGAGGCAATTTATGTGTGATTTCAAACAGTAACCCCTTAGCTTTAGCTTGTTCAGTAAACATATTAGCTAATTCTACTAACACCATATGTAAATCTTGATGTTGTAATTCGAGCTCAAGTTTATTTGCTTCCACCTTACTTAAATCAAGAATATTGTTAATTAATTCAAGTAAATGCAAACTATTGTCATGTATGATCTTTACTTCTTTAAAAATAAACTTTTCTGGAACATCTCCACATAGAATGGCTTCAGCTTCACCAATCACCGCAGTTAACGGCGTACGAATTTCATGACTCATATTCGCAAGGAATTGGCTTTTCACCGTATTGGCCTGCTTTAACTCTTGTGTACGTGATTCTAGTTCATTGGTACGTTGTTTGACTTGTATTTTTAATGCATGTTTTAAACGAATATCTGCATTGCGTCGATAAAAGAAAAAGGCTACAAATAAAAATAATAATGCGGCTAAAATAATGAAATTTTTCTGTTGTTCCGATTTTTCTACTTCAAGCTGTTGCAGCTTTTTACTTTGCTGCAATTGAATAACTTGTTGCTTGAGTTGTTCAGATTCAAATCTTGCTAGTTGTTCAGTTAATGCTTTATTGGCTCGTTGATTATAAAGAGAAACAAATTCTCGCTGTGAAGATAGTGCTTTAACAGGCTCTCCCAAAGAAGCATGAATCAAAGAAAACAAAGCAACATTGCTGGTCAGTTGCTGCTTATAACCTGTCTTTTGGGCTATTTGGCTTGACTGTTCAAGTAAGCTAAGTGCACCTTGAAAATCTCCCTGATAAAAAAAAGATTTAGCCAAACTATTTAAACTACCTGAATGACTATTGTTGTAACCTCTAGGTTCGCTGATCTCAATTGCTTTTTCTGCGTAATGTTGCGCTTTAAACGGTTGATTCATTTCATTATAAACTTCAGATAGATTATGAAATGCAGAAGCTAAATTAAATAAATCGTTCTGTGCCTGATAATAAGTTAACGCCTTTAACATATACTCTAACGCTACTTGATATTGTCCCGCTTGTTTGTAAGAAACGCCTATATCAAGGTGGACACTTGCAAGACCAGGATCGTCATTGATAGCAATGCGCTTTTCAATAATATCCAAAAAGACCTCAATCGCTAATTTATGCAAACGCAAACGGATATATAAGGTAGCAATATTATAGCGAATATCAATTTTATCTATTTCTGAGCCATGTTCTTCATATATAGCTTCTGCTTGTTCATAATGCTCTAACGCTTCTAAAGTATTACCCATAGTAGATTCAACTAAGCCAATATTGTTTAATAAATTAGCTTGCTGAATAACATCTGAAAAAGACTTAAAAAACACTAAAGCTTTATGGTAAGAAGCAAGTGCCTGAGCACTTTCACCTTTATAGTAGTGATAAACACCTATCTTTTTATGTGCTTTAGCCTCTACATGCATTAGTTGTGCGTGTTGAGCTAGCAACTTAATTTTTTCAGTAACAATAATTGACTGGGTAAAATCACCTAAAGTGAAATAAATACTTGCCTGATTTTCAAGTACCTTTATTTTCTGACTTAAGGTAATTTGTTTAGAAGCTAATATTTCGTTCCCAAAGGCAAGTGCTTGTCGTTTATCTTCTTGCTGTTTATAAAGCTCAATTTTCTGAGATAAGTTATTCTCTGCAGCCGATAAAGGATATGTATGTAAAAACATACTAATGACTAACAATGTGTAAGGAACCAAGTTTCGTTTGAAACTTCTCATAATTACACCTAATTACTTGGGTCTTTTGAATTTTCTAATAAGATTTATAGCACCTTACTAATATAAATTATACAAAAGTTCAATCATTAGGCAAAAAGTGGTGATTTAAGATAAAACGACAGCAGTTTACTGTCGCTTATTATCCAATTACTTATTCGCTTGTTTAAGCAGTAACTGTTTTATTTCAACGAGTTCTTGTTCTAAACTTTCTATTTGAGCACGGCTAGCTGGCTCCCCACCCTCACCACTTTCTCCATGTGCCTGTGCGCGAAAATTATCATGTTCTTCACTCATCACCTCTAAAATAGTCCCCACCATCATATTTAAAAAGATAAAGGCGGTTAAGAATATAAAGGTTAAATAATAAATCCAACTCATCGGATGAACAGCCATGGTTTCATACATCACATCTGTCCAATCTTCAAATGTTGCTACCCTAAACAAGGTTAACATTGAGATAGAAACATCTCCCCACAAGGTTTCGTTAATAGGATGAAAAAGAATACTGCCGACAGCTGCGTAAATATAAAAAATAACAAACATTAATAACGCAATATAGCCCATGCGAGGAATAGCTTTAATTAAGGCATTAATTAATAGGCGCAATTCAGGCACCATAGAAACTAAGCGCAGAACCCTAAATACCCGTAACAGCCTTGCGAGAAGTACACCAGAGCCACCAGCAGGTATTAAGCTACCAATAACAATAACAGTATCAAAAATATTCCAACCACTTTTGAAAAAGGACTTTTTATCAGCGGTAGCTAAAAAACGAATAATAATCTCAATTAAGAAAAATATCGTAATAGCAACATCTAATAAGGCTAATAACTTTATTGCCGCAAGGGGTAAATCATGAGTTTTCGCGCCGATCAATAATGCTGAAACGATAATAACGGCAATCACTGACCATTGAAAAACGGGGCTAGTATCTATTTTTTTCAATCGACGTTGGAAACGTAAAACTAATGAACTCATGGATGTTATCTCGTTAACTTATTTAGATGTAATTTGTTTAGATTGTACCTACTTAGGATAAGTGTATCTTTATCAAACATTGTCACCAACAAAAGGGTTATTTTTTCGTTCAGCTCCAAAAGTACTCATAGGACCATGGCCTGGAATAAAGCGTACATCATTACCTAGTAGAAACAAGTTTTCTCTAATTGATTTAACCAATGTAGGTTGATCGCCACGAGGAAAATCGGTACGTCCTATAGAGCCTTTAAACAGCACATCTCCTACCTGTGCAAGCTTTGATTCACGATGAAAAAACACCACGTGTCCTGGTGTATGACCGGGACAAAAATAGACTTCAAATTCAATATTACCAAAGTGGACCTTGTCACCTTGATTTAACCAACGATCTGTTTCAAAAAACTCTGCTTCAGTAAAACCAAAACGTTGCTTTTGTTCTGGGATCAAGTCAATCCAAAATTGATCTTCCTTATGAGGCCCTTCAATCGTGACATTAAAATGTTCTGCTAATGGTTTAGTTGCCCCGGCATGATCTATATGCGCATGGGTTAATAATACTTTTGCTAGAGACAAACCTTGCTGTTTAATCGCGCTGATAATTAACTCAATATCACCTCCTGGGTCAACAACCGCTGCCTGTTTGGTTTCATCACACCAAAACAAGGTACAATTTTGCTGAAAAGGTGTGACAGGAATAATTTGGTATTGCAACATTAAGTGGGCTTCCAGTGAGTTAAACTTCAAGATACATTGGGGCGATATAACTAAAAGCAAGCTTCACATAACCACTGAAGGTATTATTTACAAAAACGTAATAATCAGAAAAACATATTTTTAAAAAATCGTTGCTATCTGATCTTAACTCGGTAAGCTCAACAGCAAATAAAAATAATATGCATTCAATAATATATGACAACTACTAGAGATTCCTTTCATTCCCGTATTGGTTTTGTCCTCGCTGCTGCAGGCTCAGCTATCGGTTTAGGCAATATTTGGGGCTTTCCAACTCAAGCAGCAAATAATGGTGGCGGTGCCTTTTTATTTGTTTATCTATTGGTGACTATCTTATTAGCCCTTCCCGCTTTGTATGCTGAAATTTATATTGGTAATCAAGCACAAAAAAATCCAGTTTCTGCTTTAGGAGATGCTTGTAAGGACATATCACCACGGTTAGGAAGAACCGCTGGCTTTGCGGGCTTATGTGGCGCAATCATGATGTTAAGCTTTTACACCATAGTTGCTGGCTGGATGCTTGCACATGCTCTTTCTGCTATTACTGAGTTACTTGGTATGGTGGAACTATCTACTTGGTTAGCCACTTCTAGTATTGAGCGAAATATTATCTTTACGCCAGTATTCATTTTATTAGGCGCAGCTATTATTCATCAAGGTGTTAATGCTGGTATAGAAAGATGGTCTGCACGCTTAATGCCGGTGTTGTTAATCATGCTCGTTGGCTTAATTGTTTATATTTTACAACAACCTGGGGCTGAGAAAGGATTAGCTGTATATCTTATTCCTGACTTTAGCCAAGTAACCAACCCAGAACTTGTTATAGCAGCCATGGGGCAAGCATTTTTCTCTCTTTCCATCGGAGTTGGCGGTATGATGGTCTATGGGTCATACATGCAAAAAGATAAAGACATTGGCAAGCTTGTCATGTCAATCACCGCACTAGATACTGCTATCGCATTTATGGCAGGCTTACTAATTATTCCTGCTTTATTTGTTGCTCAAGAAGCCGGACAACAGGTTTTTCAAGACAGCCAACTTATTGGTGAAGGTCAATTAATTTTTCAAATATTACCCACCCTATTTAATTCAATGGGTAGTGTCGGTTTATTTGTTTCTTTTGGTTTCTTCTCTTTGTTGTCAATAGCTGCATTAACTTCAACTATTTCATCAACAGAAGTTCCTGTTGCTTATATGGTTGAAGACAAAGGTTTTACTCGTAAAAAAGCGACATGGTTAGTTTCAGCGATTGTTCTCTGCTCAAGCGGTTTATTAATTGCATTCTTTGACGTGTTATTTGGCGCTTTCATCCGAATTTTAACCACCATAATGCAACCACTAAGTTGCTTATTTTATTTTATTGTCGTTGGTTGGTTATGGAGTAGAGGCAATAAACTGCGTGATAAAGCATTACAACAAGGGCGTAAATGGTTACCACTTTGGGGAAATTATATTCGCTTTGTGTGTCCCGTTTTATTAACCGTCGTGTTTGTTAATGTCGCTATATTGAATTAGTTGAATTAATTGATTTGAGCATAATGATTAACAGGCTTGTTAATCATTATGTTTATTTATTCATTTTATAATTTTTTACTTACCCCATAACAACTTAAAACCGTTGTGCTGTCTCCGAGTGAAAAAATCTGCCTTACATTAATATTATCGTTAAAGTACCCATTTTCACCTCAATGAAAATACTTAGCTTATTCTTTTGTTGCATACACATTAATCATCTGACTAACTGGGTGTTGGCCTAGGTTTCTTGATTAATACACCTTTATTACATTACGTTAAGTAAAGCTATAAGTAACAGTGTAAACCCTTTAACAACTAACATTATTCCGTCCTTTCTTTTTTGCTCGGTATAACGCTAAATCTGCTTGTTTTATGGTTTGTTCAACCGTCGCTTTATTTTCTCGAGCAGAAACGCCAATGGAGATAGTAACATTTACAGTTTTAAAACCTGTTGATTTATCACCTTTTCTTGCTTTTTTATTTGTTCTAAGAGGGTGGCGAATAACAATATCGTAATCGGCAACCGATTGTCTTAATTGCTCTAACGCAGACAACGTATCATCAACATCCTTACGAGGAAAAATAGCAGTGAATTCTTCACCACCATAGCGGAATACTCGTCCGCCAGCTTTAACCTGAGCTAATTTAGCAGCTACAAGCTTCAAAACTTGGTCACCTATATCATGGCCATAATTATCATTGAATTTTTTAAAATGGTCGATATCAAGCATAGCTACGGTATATTTTCCACCAAGCGATAGCGAATATTGATTTAATGCACGTCTTGAAGGCAAACGAGTAAGTTCATCTCGATAGGCTAAAAAATAGGAATCTATAACCACAACCAAAATATAATGTAATAGTAACAATGTTAAAATGATACTGCTGGGAATGTTTAGTTGTTGATTATTAAGCATGCTCCAAATAATCAAACTGGTAAGTAACGACGCTTGTAATAACGTGGGTGTTCGTAAACTCTTATAAAATACATAAAAAGCACTAATATAGAGAGGAAAATCAAGTACAAAATAGTTAAACCACGAATAATATAACTTGCTCTCTTTGGTATAACTCAAGATAAAATCAAAAGTGTCTAACCATAATTGAGCACATAATCCACAAGCTAAAATAGCAATTAATCGAGTCAAACCATGAATAGATACAATACCGCGATCTTTAATTCTTGTTAATAAAGCAAAACAAAAGGTACCACTAAGAAATAACCACGATTGATGATGTTCAAGCCAGAGTTTTCCTGATATCTGACCACTTTCAATTAAATAATAAATGAACCATAAAGAAATGAGTAAAGTAAAACGGCTGCGACCAAACTGAGCAGAAAATAATAAACCAATAACAAACAAGCCATAAATAACTTGCTCAATTAAAGGAATTCTATCTTGCCAAAAAGCCTGAGTAAAAGTTGTAATAACAAATACAAGTGAAACAACTAAGCCACTCCATAAAGTGGTTTTCAAACCTGCTAATTTAGGATACAAATAACGCTCTCTTTCTTAATTATTAGTCTGTAGGGCTTGCTCACTTTCATCAGCCCCAACGGTTGATACATCTACTTGTTCTATTTTTTCAAAACGTGTCGATATCTTATGTGCTGAGGTATGAATTTGTTTCACATCAACAGCCGCTTGATCAATATGCTTAGCCAAATTATCAAAACGTATTCTAAAACGAGAAAAGTCACCTGCAAGCTCAGACAAGTGCGCTTGAATAATATGAATTTGTTCCCGTGTAGCTTGATCTTTTATTACAGCTCTTGCTGTGGTTAATATCGCCATCAAGGTTGTTGGTGACGCCAACCATACTCTGCGTTTATTACCATATTCAACTAAATCAGCATGATGGCTATGAATCTCTGCAAAAACAGCTTCTGCAGGAATAAACATGATAGCGCCATCTGAGGTTTCGTTATCAATTAAATATTTGTCACTAATATCTTTAATATGCTTTTTAATGTCAACTTTAAATTGTCGTTCTGCAGCTTTTCGATCAAACTCTCCTAAAGTGATATCAGTCATTTTTCGATAACTTTCTAAAGGAAATTTAGCATCAATGATCACAGTCCCTGTAGGCTCAGGTAAAAATAAAGCACAATCGGCAATTTTTCCATTTGATAACGTATGCTGTAAAGAAAAATGCTGCTCTGGAATAACGTTACGAATTAATGAATTCAGCTGTACTTCACCAAAAGCGCCACGGGAGCGCTTGTCACTCAATACTTCTTGTAAACTAACTACGTTTGAAGACAACTCAGTGATCTTGTTTTGCGCCTCATCAATCAATGCTAAGCGCTTTAATATATCATTGAAAGTTTTTGTGGTTTTATCAAACCCATCTGCCAAGCGTTTCTCAACCTGATGACTTATTTCTTTTAAACGGTTATCGGTTGATTGAGTTAATTCGTTTATTTTAATTGCCATTTGCTCGCTTGAAAGCAATAACGATTTACTTTGCTCTTCACGAGTAACTTGACTCGCTTTACTTAAATGATCAATTAATTGGTCAACCGCTTTTGCTTGATTTTGATTAAAATTAACTTGGTGTTGATGCAAGGTTTGTTGTAGTTTTTCATTAAAAGCTTGCAGTACTGTTGTATGCTTCTCCCCCTGTTCAGCATGCTGTTGTAAAAATTTAATTTGAAAATCAGATATTTGTTGAGCTATAAAGTGCTTTATCTCAGCTTGATGATTGTGTTGCTGCTGCTGACTTATCGATAACTGCTGTTGAAGTTGTTGCTGGTATTTATCACCAAGCTCAATTGATAAGGTTAGTTTTTCTAATAAGGCTTGTTCATTAGCCTGCTGTGTTGACGATTTTTTAATAAGTGTATTTAACTTGCCTAACACAAACAACACCAGGAAAACTAAGCTTACTATGAGTAAGACAAGAACAATCTTAGTTTCACTTTGTAAAAATTGAATTATGTTTTCCATAAATTCCTATTAACACCCATCAACCACTGTAAATATTAACAGTTATTAAATCATAGTTTTTTATTAATTTAAACATGCACTAATAAAAAACCAGATAACTCATCGTTATCTGGTTTTTAAAAGTACGATATTAAACGTATATCTATTTACTCAGCATTATTTTTTTCGGCTTCTACTTTAGTAAAGCGACCTAACCAATTAAATACTTCGCTATACCAAACTTTCAAGTTATCTGGATTGCGAATATGATGGTCTTCATCTGGAAACATCACTAAGCGACTTTCAATACCTTGGCGTTGTAATGCGGTAAAAGCGCCTAAACTTTGTGCATAAGGCACACGATAATCTAACTCACCTTGAATAACTAACATCGGTGTTTGCCAATTTTTCACAAATTCTGCAGGATTAAATTTATTATAATCGTCACTACCTTGCCAAACAGGGCCACCAAGGTCATGCTCTGGGAACCATAACTCTTCCGTTGAAGCATAAAAGCTAGGCATATCGTATAAACCAGCATGGTTGATAATACACTTAAAACCATCACTCCATTTGCCTTCGATCCAGTTCATCATATATCCACCATACGATGCACCTAATGCACAAGCGTTATTACTGTCTAACCAAGGTTGTTGTGCAACCACGGCAGCAAAGCCTTTTTGTAAATCTTCAAGTGGCTTGCCCCCCCAATCTCGGGCAATCGCATCAGTAAAGCCCTGTCCATAGCCAGTTGAGCCATGAAAATCAATCATTACTACACCATAGCCTTGTGCCGCCCATAGTTGAGCATTCCAACGGTAATGAAACATATTGCCAAAACTTCCTTGAGGGCCACCATGCACTAAGAAAGCAACTGGGTATTTTTCACCTTCTTGATAATTTGCCGGTTTTAACCAGTAGCCAAAGACTTGTTCATCATTCCAGCCTTTAAAGCTAAATTGCTCATATTGTGCCATTTGAATATTAGCTAATTTTTCTTTATTCACTTCAGTTAACTGAGTGACACCAAAACCATCACGACCGATTACAAATACGTCTTTGGGTGTAGCTAAAGTATGACGGGTGAAATAAATGTTATTACCAATTACTTGCACGTCACCAGCTATACCTTGATTGTAAACTCGATTAACACGACCAAATTCTGGATGAACTTCAAAGATACTTTTTTGACCAATATCTTGCGCTGTCACATATAAATTACGACTATCATCTGAAAAAGTTAATTCACTGACCGATCGATCCCATTCAGTGGCAATGCTTTTAACCTGCCCTGTATTATTATCACGTACTTTTATTGAAAATTTATCTGACTCGTATCCTGGTGTTGCCATCGCCAAATAAGCTAAATAGCGACCATTATTTGAATAGACAGGTTTTGCATCCCACGCTTGATTTTCTTGGGTGATATTAACTAAAGTTTTGTCTTGTTTGGATAAATCAACTTCAAACAAATCAAAATTAGTTGTCCATGCTTGATCTTTACTTGGATATTTAGCAGAGAAAACAAGAGAATTACCATTGGGATGAAAGTTCACTTGACCCATACCAGCAATATCACTTTGCCAGTTTGGCATTAAATCAGTTGCTTGAGTGATCAGGCCTGTTTGTACTGATTTAGCTATAAACAAATGATTTTTATAGGCGGTATTCCATGTATCCCAATGACGCACCATTAATTCATCGTAAACTCGTACATTGTGTTTTTTCTTTGCGTCAAACGCTTGAGCATTAAGTGTACATTGAATATCTGCACAACCAGGTTTTACCGTTAATGACAGCGCAAATGATCGACCGTCATTACTAACTTTAAAGCCGTTAATATCTAAAGCTAAGTTAGTTATTTGTTGCGCTTCTCCGCCAGAGAGATTTAGTTGCCAAATTTGTGAGCTACCACTGCGACTAGACAAAAAGTAAATGCTTAAACCATCACTGGCATAAATCACATTACCTTCGGCTTTACTATGACTGGTCAATTGACGCACTTCACCTGTGGTAATATTTTTAAGGTATAAATGATTATCCGTTGCTCGTATGCCTTTTTT
>Ga0209292_1004228_pt1 | contig 15283 bp, 7 predicted proteins | sample GOMGulsemesocosm_2_FD_184634 | JGI IMG/M metagenome (GOLD analysis project Ga0209292, IMG submission 184634) | Methane-oxidizing microbial communities from mesocosms in the Gulf of Mexico - GOM9C Gulf of Mexico (SPAdes) (version 2) | ecosystem: Environmental > Aquatic > Marine > Cold seeps... | reverse complement strand
CAACCAGTGATGATGTTTTATTGGCACATAATAAAGAAAATCAGATATATAAAGTTAAATTTACAATCAAAAAACCACTCAGTGAAAAGTTTGCGATTGGACTTACTAGTTCATTAGAGCGTACATTTATTTCTGTATATTCAAAAATAAGAACCTCTTTTATTACTAAATAATATATAAAAAAAGGCCTAGTTTGAAAACTAGGCCTTAATAATATAAATAAAAGTAAACTAAGAACTTTATATTACATTAAACAACTTATTTTTTATCAAACTTCATTTCTTCAAGTTGCTCGCCAGCATGTTTATCATAGAAAATGTTCTCATCAAGCTCACCTTCAGTTTTTGCAACAATACAAGTAACCATACAGTCGCCAGTAACATTAACGGCTGTTCGTGTCATATCTAATAATCTATCAACACCCATAATAATAGCGATGCCTTCTACGGGTAAACCAACTTGGTTAAGGACCATTGCAAGCATGATTAAACCGACGCCCGGTACACCAGCTGTACCGACAGATGCTAATGTTGCTGTGAGTATTACCATTAAGTAATCAGAAGTTGTTAAATCTACAGCAAATATTTGTGCAATAAATACGGTAGCCACACCTTGCATAATAGCGGTGCCATCCATATTGATAGTGGCCCCTAAAGGGACTGTAAAAGAAGCAACCGAGTTTTTAGCACCTAGCTTTTTAGTTGCAGTTTCTAATGTAACTGGCATTGTTGCGCTAGAACTTGAAGTACTAAAGGCAAATAATGCATTAGCTTTCATTTTTGTTAAAAATGTAACAGGACTTAATCCCGTTATTGTTTTTAACAAAGTAGGGTAAACAATGAGAGCATGAATAAATAACGCTAATAATACAACAAAAAAGTATTTTACTAGCTCGCCAATTGCAGCGTAATCGATTGATGAAAATAGCTTAGCAATAAGGCAGAAAACACCAATGGGTGCTAAGTTCATTAAAATTGTAACCAGTTTTAAAATGACATCATTTAAATCATTAAAAGTTTTTGTTAAACGCTTGCCTGGCTCTCCACTTAATGTCATGGCAATACCAAATAATAATGCAAACACAATAACTTGAAGCATATTCCCTTCAGCCATCGCTGAAATTGGATTGGTTGGAAACATATTAATGATAACATTTGCTAAAGAAGGCGCTTCTTTGGCTGCATATTCAGAAGATGTTTGTAATCCAGATATTTTATCAAAACTTACTAAATTAGCTAAGCTGATCGCAATCGTAATCGCAATTGCTGTGGTGAATAAATAAAGCCCAATTGATTTACCGCCTAATCGTCCTAATTTGCTAGGGTCGCTTAAGTTACAAGTACCACATACTAAGGATACAAATACTAAAGGAACAACTAGCATTTTCAAACTTGCAACAAAAATGGCACCGCCAATGGTAAGTAAACCATCAACAAAAAAACCTTTAATCGCTAAATCAAAAAAGCCTAAAGAAATATATACATCATCTTGATCACCAATGATCCATTTAAAAATGGAACCAACTAGTAAACCTAGGACTAAACCTATAAGGATACGAGAGGTGAGAGAGAGTGACTTATTATTGTGTAACTCATTTGTCATGTCGTGAAAACTCAATCGTGTTAAAAGCCATATAGCCTACCAGTCAATGAGATTGATTACAGTTAATATAGATAAGTTTTTTAAAAATATGTAATTTATATTTGTTTTGTACTAATTACTTAATGGAAATCTGTAATTTATAGGTTAATATATGGTAAATAACTCTAATTATAACAAGCTTGGGAGAGGTAAATGCCTTTAATCCGATTTTTATGCATCATGCTGATAAGCATAGCAATAACCGCATGTGGCGGTGGTGGTAGTCTTGAAAGTCCTGGAGGCGGTTCTTCAGATAAATATGAACTCACTGATATTAATATGAAAGACTCCACAGGGGGTACTCTAACTGGGTTAGATAAAATAACACCTGGAACTGTTTCTGTTATTTTAACAAAAAATTCCAAGGCAATTGCAAATCAGATTATCACTTTTACATTAAGTAATGATGTGGGGGTTTTATCTCCGGAAGTGGGCACAGCCTTAACTGATTCCAATGGTAAAGCAAGTATTATAGTGACAGCAGGGAACCAAGTCGGGACCGGAACTGTAACTGCTACGTATGTTTCACCAGATAATGATACCCTAACAGATTCAATTAATTTTGAAAGTGATGGTGATGGTTCAGGCCCCGGTACAGATTTTAGCTATTCATTTGTTTCGACTTCTCTTACTCCTTCTCAAATTATATCAAATGAGAGTCCAGGAACACTCAGTGTTAAATTATTGATAAATACAGACCCATATGCGAATCAACTGGTCAAATTCTCTTTATCAAATGATGTTGGTGTTCTCGCTCCAGAAGTTGGTACTGCTCTGACAAATACAGATGGTATTGCAACGATCGAACTTCGAGCTGGGTTAGTCGCTGGTGCCGGTTCAGTGCTTGTTGAATTTGATACACCTGAGAGTACAACGATAAATTCTGTTATTAATTTTGAAAGTTTAGGTGATGGTGAAAACCAAGGCGGAGGAGATAACTACTCTTTTAATTCCCTATCATTAAATGATAATGCTGGAAATGTAATCTCTGAAGTGTCGGAACAAACTCCTGGTATTATTAATGTCCACTTAACTAAAAATAATGAAAATTTATCTAATCAGTTAATCAAATTCTCTTTGATTAATGAAGTAGGGGTGTTAACTCCAGATGTAGGCACTGCGTTAACAGATAATGAAGGTAAAGCGAAAATTACACTTCTAGCAGGTTCGGTATCTGGTGCAGGAACTGTCAATATTACTTATGATACTCCTGATAATAAGACCATTACAGGAGCCGTTAATTTTAATAGTAAAGGAGATGGAGTACCCGCAAATCAATATTTATTAAGAGTTACTACTGAGTCTGTTTTATTACAACCAGATGCAATAACTTTAGTAACTGCTTCAATTTCTAAATTGGGTTCAGGCATAAATACTCAAAATAAAATAATGACATTTGCCGTAGATGGTGAAGGTGAAATGTATCCTAATAATGGTTCAGTGCCAACAGTATTATCAGCTGATAAAACAACGAGTGTTGCAACAATCCGTATGATGGCCGGTAAAAATGCAGGTTCAGGGATATTAACGGTAACATTTGAAACAATTGATGGAGGCACTCTGGCTGTTCCAGTACCATATACTAGTTTAGGGGGGGGGTCAGGCATTTCCAGTGATGGTTTCTCTATGGTTACTTCGATTAGTACTGCATCAGGTGGCGCTATAACAACAAGTAACCCTGGTACTATTACAACTCGTTTATTTGACTTTTTATCTGATGGCTTAAGGGATGAACAATTAGCTGTTCAGTATTCTTTAAGTGATCAAGGTGTTTTTGTACCTGAATCTGGGATTTCTCCATTTACATTTGATGGTGAAAAAGTAACTGCTAAAGTTTTATTATCACCTTTAAATCGAAATGGTTCGGGTACTACTACAGCAAACTTTATAACTCCATCCGGTGAGAGTTTAACTAATGAGCTTGGTTATAGTGTTACAGCTCCTTCTTTATACTTAGATTTAACCTTAGTGACTCCGGATACAGATATTCAAATTAGAAATGTATCGCAAGCCTTACCTGGTGAATTAATAGCGCAAATTAAGACGAATGATGATGCGCCTTTTGATGGTTTTGATAATAAGTTAATTCAATTCTCTACAGAAAACACAGGTACAATTAATCCAACGTTAGGTACAGCTCTAACCGATACTAATGGCTTAGCAAAAGTTACTTTATTACCTTCAACAAATGAAGGTGCAGGTATTGCGAGAGCAAGTTATACAACATTAGATGGCTTACCTTTAACTGCTGAATATAATTTCATATCTGCCGGAGATGCCCCAGTTGATGGTGGCAGTACAGATTTGAGCATTGCACTAAGATTAACTAATGGTAGTGGAAGTGTAACTACTCAAGTATCTGCTACTTCACCTTTAACAATAGCGGCTACTGTAACTGATGCACAAGGAGTTCCAGTAAATGCTAGAGTGGTTAGTTTTTCAAGTACTTTAGGTGAGTTTATTCCTAAGTCTGGAACGGCGTTAACTGATAGCACAGGTACAGCTATAATTACTTTAACTGCTGGTACAATAGAAGGTGCTGGAGAAGTGACTGCTACATTTGATTCTGCAAAGGCAACTAGCGGATTCTATACAAAAGGTGATGTTATCGTTGAAGGACAGCTTGAAGCTGATGTTGTTGTTAAATTATTAGCAAATTGTACAGAAGAATGGAACACGAGCTTGCAAGACCGGAATGATATAAAATTAGATATTTCAAGATGTACCGAAGTAACTAGTGTTTCATCAGGTGACCCTGTTACAATTTATATCGAAGTGACGAAAAAAGGCTCAACAATTCCATTAAATGGCTTAATCGTTGCTGGTACTTCTACTTTAGGAACAGTGCTTCCTGAATCAGGGACGGCGTTGACTGATAATTTTGGTATTGGTTTATTAAGTTTATTAGCGGGGAATGATGTTGGTGCAGGTCAAGTATCGATAACGGCAATTAATACAACAACATCAACAGCGTTTGAAATTGGTGCTGCTGATGTTGCTCTAGATATTGATAATGGGCTAGCTGGAGATAAGTTATCTGCTGGCTCTACTTCAGTTGTTAAGGTAAGCATAAAAGATTCTGAACAAAATTTATTCTTGACTCCGTTAGAGGTTCAATTTACATCTGGTTGTGCTGCAACTACACCTGCACTAGCGATAATTGATGAAAAGGTAACAAGTATTGGTGGTTATGCAACAGCTACTTACAGAGCAAGTGGTTGTGTTGGAATTGATACTATAACTGCTACTGTCATTACAGGAGGAGATGCTAAAGTTATATCAACTACAATTGATGTTTCAGAATCAGCTCCAGGTTCAATTGAGTTTATAAGTGTTACTGAAACTGAGCTCGCGCTAAAAGAAACTGGTGGTCAGTCAAGGAGTGAATCTTCTGAAATTACTTTTAAACTTGTAGACGAGAATGGTAATCCTGTAACACAAAAGGAGCTCTCTTTTGAATTATCAACAGACTCTGGTGGCTTAACTATTTCACCATCAGTTTCTTCAACAGATAATGAAGGTTTGGCTAGAACAACAGTACGTTCTGGGTATATACCAACTACAGTTGTAGTGAAGGCTTCATATGATACAGGTTCTAATACTCAAATATCATCCGTTTCAAGCTTATTAACAGTTAGTACTGGCTTACCTGACAATAATAGCTTTACAGCTTCTCCTGCTATTTTTAACTCAGAAACATTAAACTACAACGGTGATTTAGTTGATATTACGGTTTATATGGGAGACAGCTTCAATAATACAGTGCCAGATGGTTCAACAGTTTATATGACGACAGAAGGCGGGGCTGTAGGCACGATTGACGGAGAACAATTTAATCCGCAGTTGAAATGTGAAACCACAGATGGTGCATGTAAACTGCAATGGAGAGCCCAGAACCCAAAACCTTTTACTGATGGTAGCTATAAAAATACTGTAGCGGATAAATGTGATGAATGGTTTTCAAATGATGCTCCATGTTCTTTAGGCATCCGAGAAATAAAACGTGACAGTAATGGAAATGCAGACCTAGATTCTAATGATAATATTATCTACCTAGACTCAAATGGTGCAGAAATCACAATTAATTACTCAGGCACAGTACCTAGGCTTGATAGTAGTGATATTATATGGGACCGCCCTTTGGGAGGTCGCTTTACAGTAACAGCTTATGCTGAAGGGCAAGAAAGTTTTATTGACTTAAATAACAATGGCTTATTTGACTTTGGTGAGTATTATTTAGGTTACGACTTAACTGAAGTCTTTAAAGATCATAATGAAAATGGTGTTTACGATAATGCCAATAGAAATGGCTGTGCAGACCCTTCAGATCCTTGTAACCCTGTTAACTCGACAGGTGGTGAGTTTGAAACTTACGAAGATAAAAATGGGGATGGGGAATATAATTTAATCGATGATAAATATAATGGATTATTATGTACAGATGCAGCTTCACAGCAAGGAGTTGGAGGATGTACTAAAGAATTAGTTCATGTAAGACGCAATATTCCTATGGTAATGTCTGGAAGTGCAGTATTTACAAGAGCAATTACTGCTATTGATGGCAGTAAAGTTAAAACTGGTTGTGCTGATTATACAGTGACTAATGATGGTGGAACAGTTGGTGATATTAGTGATGACTTTGATGTTTTATTACTCGAATTAGAACCCTCAGATACACCAGGTTATTGTGATGTAAGAACTGTTGATTTGAATTCTGTTGTTTCAGGTGTTGATTCTAGTGATCTTATTTCTTTATTAAATATTACAGTTGTTTATAGTGATATGTATAATAACCCGCCTCCATTTGAAACTGACATATCAGTCTCTGCAAGTAACGGTGAAATTTCAGGTACTACTAGTTCTACAATTTCAAATACATCATCCCGTATTCCTGGAAGTATTTCTTTTACGATTGCGAGAGAAGGAACTGGTAATAAGAAAACTTCAGGTACTATTGCTGTAGGGTTTAAAACACCTAAAGGTGTAGATAGTGGAATATCGATAGGTATTTTAGATGATAGATAATTAATCGTAATAAAATGATAAGGCTCCTACATGGAGCCTTTTTTTTGATTGAAAAATAACTAAATGGTTAAAAAACTAACAAATTAAGCCAGTTATGCAGTTTTTTTTAATTTTTTCCTTGTAACACTGGCACTTTATGGATATACCTTTAATAATACAGCCCTAATAGGGTATTAATTTAACTTTTGAATAATTATTGTTCACACATAGGTTCTCATGGGCAAATCGTTAGTAATTGTAGAGTCTCCAGCAAAGGCTAAAACAATAAATAAATATTTAGGCAAGAACTTTGTTGTTAAGTCCAGTGTTGGACATGTTCGCGATCTTCCTACTTCAGGTTCAGGCAAAAAGAAAACAACTGCTACAAAAACGCCTGCTGAAGTTCGCAAAATGGGTGCTGAAGAAAAAGCAGCCTATAAAAAGCAAAGAGATTATAAAAACCTAGTAACTCGAATGGGGATCGATCCTGAAAAAGGATGGAAACCACATTACGAAATATTACCGGGTAAAGAAAAAGTAGTGCAAGAATTACAAAAACTCGCAGAAACTGCTGACACTATCTATCTCGCAACCGATTTGGATAGAGAAGGGGAAGCAATTGCTTGGCACCTGCAAGAAATCATTGGCGGTGAACCTGAGAAATATAAGCGTGTTGTATTTAATGAAATAACAAAAAATGCTATACAGCAAGCCTTTGAAGCGCCAGGAGAGCTTAATACCGATATGGTATATGCACAGCAGGCCAGAAGGTTCTTAGACCGTGTGGTTGGCTTTATGGTGTCTCCATTGCTGTGGCAAAAAGTAGCAAGAGGTTTATCTGCTGGTCGAGTGCAATCTGTTGCAGTACGTTTATTGGTCGAAAGAGAGCGTGAAATTAAGGCGTTTATTCCAGAAGAGTTTTGGGATTTACATGCAGATGTTACAACTAAAGAAGATGCATTACGTTTAGCTGTTACAAAGTTTAATGAAAAAGCATTTAAACCTGTAACAGAAGCACAAACTCAAATAGCTGTTGATGCCCTTAATAAAGCTGATTTTATTGTTAAAGCTAATGATAAAAAGCCAAGTAAGAGCAAACCAAGTGCACCATTTATCACATCTACAATGCAACAAGCTGCAAGTACACGTTTAGGCTTTGGTGTTAAAAAGACGATGATGATGGCTCAGAGATTGTATGAAGCGGGTCATATTACTTATATGCGTACCGATTCAACCAATTTATCACAAGAAGCTGTTGGAAACTGTCGCGACTATATTGAATCGAACTTTGGTTCAAATTATTTACCAGAAGATCCTATAAATTATAGCTCTAAAGGTAACGCACAAGAGGCCCATGAAGCTGTCCGTCCATCAAATGTTGAAATATTATCAGGTCATTTAGATAGTATGGAAGCTGATGCAAAAAGGTTATATGAATTAATCTGGCGCCAATTTGTTGCTTGTCAAATGACTCCAGCACAATATGATTTAACGACAATAACAGTTGAAGCTGCAGGCTATGAGCTTAAAGTTAAAGGCCGTGTACTAAAATTTGCAGGTTGGACACAAGTACAACCAGCTGTGCGCAAAAAGAATGAAGAAGAACAAGCATTACCTGCAGTTGAAATTGGCGATAAACTCAATTTAACGCAACTAGACCCTGTTCAGCACTTCACAAAACCAACAGCACGATTTGGTGAAGCAAGTTTAGTGAAAGAGCTTGAAAAACGTGGAATAGGTCGACCTTCTACTTATGCTGCCATTATCTCTACAATACAAGATCGCGGTTATGTTCGAGTTGAAAATCGTCGTTTCTTTGCTGAAAAGATGGGTGAAATAGTTAATGATAGATTAGTTGAAAACTTCACAGACTTACTTAATTTTGACTTCACTGCAAAAATGGAAGGTAGACTTGATGACATCGCTGAAGGTGAGCGTATTTGGACTCAAGTACTCGATAAGTTTTATGCTGATTTCTCGGAACAACTTACAGTCGCTTCAAAAGAAGAGATTGAAGGTGGTATGAGATTGAATGAAATGGTTGAAACGGATATCGATTGTCCAACTTGTGAACGTAAAATGGGTATACGTACTGCTTCAACTGGTGTGTTTTTAGGCTGTACGGGCTATAGCTTGCCACCAAAAGAACGCTGTACACAAACCATGAACTTAGTTTCTGGTGATGAAGCGATTGCAGTTGACTCAGATGAAGCTGAAACAGAAAGTTTACGTCAAATGAAGCGTTGTCCAAAATGTGAAACTGCGATGGATTCATATTTAATTGACGAGTCTCGTAAATTACACGTTTGTGGTAATAACCCAGGTTGTGAAGGTGTTATTGTAGAGCAAGGCACATTTAAAATTAAGGGCTATGATGGTCCATTAATTGAATGTGACAAGTGTAGCAATGATATGCAGTTAAAATCAGGCCGTTTTGGTAAGTATTTTGGCTGTACAAATGAAGAGTGTAAAAATACGCGTAAGCTTCTTAAAAGTGGTGAAGCTGCACCACCTAAAGAAGATCCAGTTCATTTAACTGAATTACCATGCGAAAAGTCAGATGCCTATTTTGTTTTAAGAGATGGTGCAGCAGGCATATTTATGGCAGCTTCAAGTTTCCCTAAATCAAGAGAAACAAGAGCACCTAAAGTCGCTGAGCTTAAAAGGTTTAGAGATCGTATTTCTTCTAAGTTCTATTATTTAGCTGATGCACCGGTTCAAGATCCTGATGGCAATGAAGCTGTCGTACGCTTTAGCCGTAAGGCGAAGTCTCAGTATGTTATGACTGAAATTGACGGAAAAGCGACAGGATGGACTGCGAAGTTTGTTGATGATAAGTGGGTAGAAGAAGCTAAAGCAAAAAAAGCGCCAGCGAAAAAGAAAGCCCCTGCAAAGAAAAAAGCACCGGCTAAGAAGAAAGAAACAGTTAAAAAAGAGACAACAAAAAAAGAAAGTTAAACACCTTAAATTTGTTGTATAAAAAAGCCATATCGATTTAAATCGATATGGCTTTTTTTATGTCTGTGTTTTGTCCTGAAATCTATTTCATTATTAGAGAAATCTAATTTGGCGCACGTGTAAGGTCTTAAAGTGGTTATTCTCTAGTTTTCATATAAAATGGATTGGGATTAATTAATTATTATTGGCAGTTTTTATAAACTGTAATCAAGAAGCGCTAATAAATCGATATAAGAGACTTTTTAAGTTTCTTTTGTAAAGCAACAAGTAACAAGTAATAATAACTGCTCAAAGGGGCTGTATCAGTTCTAGGGATTTTATCAGCAGAAGATAATCAAACACATACAAGAAAAACCAAATTGGGTTTATGATCTTTTTTGTATGTGAAATTAATTATTACATTGATTTCGTTTTAATTTAAATATTAAAACTACCATTTCTTTTTAGGTGCAAATAATACATCTAAGTCATCTTGTTCTTGTTCTGCTTTTTTCTTTGCGTCGGTAGCATTAGTTGCTTTTAAATCAGTTGTAATCTGAGATAGAAAACCTTCTAACTCAGCTTTTTTTGCACTGATGTATTCATCTGTGTATGAAACAGAATCGAGCGTATTAAGTGCTTTTTCAAAGTATTGGCGCGCTGAACCTAGCATATTTGCAGAGCGGGCTGCATTACCACGCTTAACTTGACTATCTATATTTATTTTTAATTGGATTTTTTCTAACCTTTTATCTTCCGATAAGAAAATTTGTGTATCAACTCGTCCTTTTGAATGCTCTGAACGAAGTAAGTTTCTTAACTTCTTAATACCTTGTACTAAGCCTATGATTTGTTTTTCATTATCGGGTAAAACGATTTTTTCGGAAGCTGTTGTTTCACCTGATTGCGGGTTAGATACCCTCTCAGTTGCTTCACGCAAACGATTTTTTATTTCTTTTGAAGTAGGTGATAACTCAGACATAGACTTTAAAGAATCAAATATTCTTTTTTGCATTACACCTATGATAGATTTTGACATAGGAATATTTGAAGAATTCATTAGAATGGATTCCGTCTCTTCAATTATTTTTTTATGTTTAGTGAGTTCTTGTCTACGTTCAACTTCTTGTTTTTCTTTATGCTGTTGCATAGCATTAACCCAAACGGCTACAACGACTAAAGCAACGATTAAAACAATGATGATAGAAACTATCATATGTGCATCTCTTTAAATAAAACGGATAATCAAACTTAATCTTACATAAATATAGTAACTTATACCAATTTACACGATGAATTTTTAATTTAATTCTAAGGAATTTTTAAAGTGAAAATGCTACCACCTAATAAACCGCCATTGTTAAGCTCAATACTGCCTTTCAAGTTGTTTGCTTCATGGGCATTTGCAATTAAATTTGCAAAATATAGTCCCAAACCAGTACGGTTATGAATTAAATTTGTTGTGCTCATTTTATCTGTAGGTGAATTGAGCATAGCTTCCGGATAACCATCGCCATCATCATAAATATTTATTTCAAGTATAGTGTCGACTGTTTTGGCTGTTATTAATATTTTTGTTTTTGTATATCTCAGAGCATTGACTAAAATATCATTCAGTAAATTACTTACTAAATCCAAATCAAAAAACCAAGCAAGGTCATCCTCTATTTCACAAATACACTCAATTTCTTTGTTGTTTATATACATTTCATTTTTTGCCCAGAGTTCATCTATTAACTCATCAAGATAATGTTCTTCAACATTTAGCGGTAAATTTTTATTGTCATTTTTATAAAGAGCCAGAAGTTGTAACAAGTTGGAATTTACTCTGGCTATTTCGTAATGTATTTGCGCAAGTTCAGCACGCGTTTGATTATCATGATCAATTTTGTCATTAATTAAGTCGATGGATTGTAACAACATACATAATGAATTTTTCATATCATGCATACTGGCACCCAATACTGTTGAAAAATCTATTCCGGTTTCTTTCATTATTTTATATTTCCAGTTTGTGTCGCTAACTGTGCCTTTATATGATTTATCAGGTTTTGGCTGTGTGCATATCGGTGATCTGAAGGTTCTAAATTTTCTAAAGATTGCGAACATAATACTAAAACAGTTGATTCTACTTGTTTTTTCTCTCCAGACAAAGCAAGTTTGTACAAGCATTGTAGTAAATTTAATGCAATATTGGCGTTACTAGGAGAATTTAGCAAGGCGGTTTTAAATGAATTTTTAGCTGTTATATAGTCTTGCTGTTTAAACTTTAGCATGCCTTGTCGGTTATAATTTTGAGATTTTTTTGCATTTTCTTGTGTAAATAGCTCTGATTTTTCTATACCTATCGTTTCATCTATAATATCTATGATACTTTTTTCTTCAATATACTTTTCAATAAATGCAATTTCTGATACTAAAAAGGGTTTAAGCTTATCAGGGTGATTAGAGATGTTTTTCAAGAATGTTGCGATTATCTCTAAATTATCATCACTTTTATTTGATAAATACTTTAAAAGTATTTGATGAAGTTCAACTGCTGTTTTAAGTTGTATGTTATTTGGGTAGTTTTTTGTAATGGTTCTATAAATAGGGCTATATTCTTTGGGTGCGCGTCGCGATAGAGCGCCAAATGAACCAAATTGGACGATAGTAATGACTTGTAATGTACTTATATAGTCATCAGGTAAGATTTTAACTGAGCTTTTGCCTAATTGAAGTGCTTTTTTAAAAGCCATATAAGAGGTTTCAATATCAAGATATCTTAGTGCTAAATGTCCTAATTGTCTCTGTCTGATCAGGGAGTTTGGTGATATTTCGATTGCGGTTTTTAATAAAGAATAAGCTTGTTCATAGTCACCCAAATTACAATACGTTTCACTTAATAAATCATAGGCAGCTAGTGCATATTTATTTTTACAAATTATACGCTCTGCTAAATTTTTTACTTTAGGTAACATTCCTAGTCCTGCATAAGATTTAGCTAAACCCATAAGGGCCCAGTTTAATTCTCTTTGTTCTATGACACTGCTATATACATTAGCGGCTTTTGCATACTGACCAGACTTTAAAAGAATGTCACCTTTAATTTTTAAGCAAGGCATTGCCGCTCGTTTGTTTTTTAAGGGCAATGCATCACATAAAGAAAGTGCTTGATTAGGTTTTTTTGAATTTAAACTGGTATAAATAGGCTGTAAAATTTCATTGTGTTTTATTAATTTATCTAATCGCGCTTTTAGCGAATTACGCGTGAATGGTTTTGCTAAATAATCATCTGGCCTATACTCGAGTGCACCCATAACAAGGTCCATTGCTGTTTCACCCGTAATTAATATGAAAATAGTATCAGCTTTGAGTAAATTACGATGATTTAATTCTTCAAGAAATTGCAAACCACTTAAAGACTCACCTAGGTTATAATCTACCAAAATGATTTTATGATAATGTTCTGCGTATACTTCAAGTGCATCTTCTGCATTGGTACAGGTATCTACATGGCGAGCACCAAAACTTTCAACCATATTTTTAAGTGATAATCTAAACTCAGAAAAGTCATCAATGATCAAAAAAGAAATTTCAGAAAACCTGTTAAAGGAATTATTCATATTGTCGTATATAATATTTACATAGTATAAATTTAGGTGTATTTAGTGAAAGTTTAAAGGGAATGTATAAATAATTGTAAAATAATCCATTTAGAACTTGGAATAATAACCACAAAGGATTATAACTATAAGTAATAACAAGAGAATTAAATATAATGAAATTACAGCAATTAAAATACATCGTTGAAGTACTAAATAACAACCTTAATGTTTCGGCAACAGCTGAAAATTTATATACATCTCAGCCAGGGATCTCTAAACAAGTACGCATGCTTGAAGATGAGTTAGGCGTGCAAATTTTTGGACGAAGTGGAAAGCATTTAACTCATGTGACACCTGCTGGTAAAGAAATTATTAACTTAGCACGAGAAATTCACTCAAAAGTTGAAAGTATTAAAGCGGTTGCCAATGAGCATACTTTACCAGATCAAGGTAAATTGAACATTGCTACTACGCATACCCAAGCTAGATACGCACTGCCTCAAGTGATACAAGGCTTCATGCAAAAATTTCCAAAAGTATCTTTGCATATGCATCAAGGAACACCTACTCAGATTTCAGAAGCAGCAGCCAGAGGGGATGCTGATTTTGCAATCGCGACGGAAGCCTTACACCTATATTCTGATCTTGTGATGTTACCTTGCTATCACTGGACACGTAGTATTGTGGTCGCCAAAACACATCCTTTGGCTAAAAAACGACATAACTTAACAATAGAAGATATTGCACAATATCCTTTAATTACCTATGTGTTTGGTTTCACAGGCCGCTCAGAGCTAGACAAAGCTTTTAATGAGCAAGGTTTAGAGCCTCATATCGTATTTACTGCTACTGATGCTGATGTCATTAAAACTTATGTGCGTTTAGGTTTAGGTGTTGGTGTAGTTGCATCTATGGCAATAGATCAAGTGACAGATACTGATTTAGTATGTATTAATGCAAGTCATTTATTTGCTGCGAGTACAACAAAAATAGGCTTTAGAAAAGGTACTTTTTTAAGAACTTATATGTATGACTTTATTGAAAGGTTTGCACCACACCTTACAAAAGAGTTAGTCGAACGAGCTAGTTTATTAAGAAATCAAGATGAAGTTGACGCTTTATTTAAAAGTATAGAGCTACCAGTGAGATAATATTCATAACTAGTCAGTCACAGCAATAAAAAAGGCTTGAACTATCAAGCCTTTTTTATTTGAGTATTTGACTAGTCCTAAATAAGGTATTAACACTCGATAATATTTACTGCTAGTCCACCACGAGCTGTTTCTTTATATTTAGTTTTCATATCATTACCAGTATCTAACATGGTTTTGATTACTTTATCTAAAGATACTTTTTGTTCACCAGAGCCTCGAAGTGCTAGGCGTGCAGCATTGATTGCTTTTACTGAACCCATTGCATTTCTTTCAATACAAGGAACTTGCACCAAGCCACCAACAGGATCACAAGTTAAACCTAAATTGTGTTCCATACCAATTTCGGCTGCATTTTCAACATGTTCTACATTACCGCCCATAATTTCAGCGAGTGCGCCTGCAGCCATTGAACATGCGACACCGACTTCACCCTGACAACCTACTTCAGCTCCAGATATAGAAGCATTCTTTTTATAAAGTATGCCAATTGCAGCTGCTGTTAATAAATAACGTGTTGCGATATCACGGTCAACTGTTTTGATGAATTTATTATAATACATCAATACGGCTGGTAAGATTCCAGCGGCTCCATTTGTTGGAGCAGTAACTACACGGCCACCTGCTGCATTTTCTTCATTTACTGCCATCGCAAATAAATCGACCCAATCCATAGCGCGAAGTGGGTCATCATTACTTTCTACATTAATTTGTAAATATAAACTAGGTGCACGACGTTTAACTTTTAAACCTCCGGGTAAAATACCTTCAGTTTCAATACCTTTCTTTATGCATGCTTCCATAACTTGCCAGATGTTGAAAAGCTCATCTTTAATTTCATCAAGGGATCTGAGTGTTTTTTCATTCGCCATCATAAGGGTCGATACACTATAACCTTGCTCTTTACATAGAGAAACGAGTTGATCCGCAGAATCAAAGAGAAAGGGAGCGGGTTTTTCTTCA
>Ga0209292_1004224_pt1 | contig 15291 bp, 15 predicted proteins | sample GOMGulsemesocosm_2_FD_184634 | JGI IMG/M metagenome (GOLD analysis project Ga0209292, IMG submission 184634) | Methane-oxidizing microbial communities from mesocosms in the Gulf of Mexico - GOM9C Gulf of Mexico (SPAdes) (version 2) | ecosystem: Environmental > Aquatic > Marine > Cold seeps... | reverse complement strand
TTTTTCACAAATTGATAATTTCTTATTATTTTAGCCCGTAAAGTAAGTTTTTACTCGTCAGTTTATTTTTCAAAGAGTAGAATGTCGCCACTTTACCTTTACACTATGCTGATTATGTTTGATTACACTATTTCTGAAAACTGTTTAACCAATAAAACAATTTTAATTACTGGTGCCGGTGACGGTATTGGTCGACAAGCAGCGCTCACTTACGCTCAATTAGGCGCGACGGTCATTTTATTAGGAAAAACCGTAGCAAAACTCGAAAAGGTTTATGATGAAATTGTTAGTAGTGGTGGTGCAGAACCAGCAATTGTTCCATTAGATCTTAAGGGAGCAACTAAACAAAATTACATCGATATGTCATCAACCATAGCTAGCCAGTTTGGTAAACTTGACGGTGCTTTGCTTAATGCATCAATGTTAGGTGAATTAACGCCCTACGCTCAAGTTCATGAGCAAATTTGGAATGAGGTAATACAAGTCAATGTCACTGCTCAACATTTAATGGCACAAGCCTTAATTCCGACGTTATTACTCGCTGAAAGTGCTTCATTAGTATTTACTTCTTCGGGAGTCGGTAATAAAGGTAAGGCATTCTGGGGAGCTTATAGCGTTTCTAAGTTTGCCACCGAAGGTTTAATGCAAGTAATAGCCGATGAATATGATAATTCTTCATTACGTGTCAACGCGATTAACCCAGGAGCTACAGGCACTGCTATGCGTCTTAAAGCCTACCCTGCTGAAGATCAAAACAAACTAAGTACGCCTGAGCAAATTATGCCGCTCTATGTGTATTTAATGACTGATGATAGTAAAAGCATCAATGGGAAAACTATTAAAGCTCAGTAATTTACCTGCCTTCCAAATACAAGAATGCCGACTAATGTCGGCATTTTTATTTTTGAAAATTAATTAGGCTAAAGCCCAATCTACAACGGCATTTTATTATTATCAATAAAATTAACGTAGCTCTCTTCTTAATATTTTACCCACATTGGTTTTAGGTAACTCATCCCTAAATTCAATGTGTTTAGGGACTTTATAATTAGTTAAGTTCTCTCGACAATGGGCTATCACTTCTTCTTTACTCAGTGAGCCATTTTGAACAACAACAAAAAGCTTAACTTCTTCTCCACAAACATCATGGGGTATACCAACCGCTGCAGCTTCCAAAATATTATCGTGACCTACTGCAACTTCTTCAATTTCATTAGGGTATACATTAAAGCCTGAAACAATGATCATATCTTTTTTGCGATCAACTATCTTAAAATAGCCAAACTCATCCATTTCAGCCACATCACCGGTCGCCAGCCAGCCATCTTTTAAAATTTCTTCCGTTGCATCAGGACGATTATAATAACCCGTCATTACTTGTGGGCCTTTAACCCACATTTCACCGGGTTCACCTATTTCAGCTTCACTACCATCATCTTTAATAATTAGAATATCTGTTGATGGAGCAGGTAAACCTATAGTCCCTGTATAATGCGTTTGGTTATAAGGACATATAGTAACCATAGGCGCACATTCAGTTAAGCCATAACCTTCAAGTAATCGGGTTTTAGTGACTTCTGCCCAATGTTCAGCAACAGGACGTTGTACCGCCATGCCCCCACCTAAAGAAACTTTTAAATAACTGAAATCTAAATCACTAAAACCTGGCGTATTTAATAAGCCATTAAATAAAGTATTAACCCCAGTGATCACTGAAAAAGGGTATTTTGACAGTTCTTTAACAAAGCCCGGCATATCACGGGGATTCGTAATTAATAAGTTAGTACCACCTAAAGTAAGGAATGTTAGGCAGTTCGCTGTGAGCGCAAATATATGATAAAGCGGCAAGGCTGTTACAACGAGCTCTTTCCCCTCAGTTAATTGAGGTTTAATCGCCGCTTTTGATTGTTGTAGATTTGACATCATGTTGCGATGAGTCAACATCGCGCCTTTTGATAGCCCAGTAGTACCACCGGTATATTGCAAAAAGGCTAAATCGTCACCCGTTAGTAATACCGGAGTATAGGGAAGACTTTTACCTCGACTAACCACATGATTAAAACGTATCGTGCCACTAAGGTTGAATTTAGGTACCATCTTTTTAATGTGCTTAACTGCGAAGTTAACCACGCTTCCTTTTAGAGTACCTAGTCGGTCACCTAAAGAAGTGAGAATAACATGCTCAACAGGAGTTTTTTCGATGACCTGCTCTAAAACATGGGCAAAATTTTCGATAATTAATATCGCTTTAGTACCTGAATCTTTAAGCTGATGTTCAAGTTCACGAGGCGTATAGAGAGGATTAACATTGACGACAGTTAAACCCGCTAACAAAGCACCAAAAAGTGCAATGGGGTATTGCAGAGTATTTGGCACCATGATGGCAAACTTGTCGCCTTTCTTAAGCCCTAATTCTTGTTGCAAATAAGCAGCAAAAGCTTTGGCTTGTTGTTCTAATTCGGCATAAGTAATTTCCACGCCCATATTGATAAAAGCAGGTCGATTTGCATAAATACCAACATATTTTTCAAATACTTCTACCAAAGAAGAATATTTATTGGGGTCAATTTCGTGTGGTACTTCGGGTGGGTAGCTTTTTTCTAACCAAATTTTTTGCGTGGCACTATGCACGATACCTCTCCTCTTTAATTAGCAATATTAACTCTAGACGATTTTATTACTCTTAGTAGTAATTTATATTTTGATCCTATTAGCAATTTTTATTCGATTGCTGATAGTGTCTAGGTTTTCTTATTATTTTAAAACATGCGTTTGAATGCTGAAGTTTTACTTGATAACTGGTCTAATGTCTATCCTTTTTCAAAACATAATCATTATTCATCATAAAAACTTAACTAACCGTGATGTTTATTAATAAATAACTCTATCAATTGTGCTGCCTGCGTTGGTTGCTCCATATGAATATGATGGCCCCCCGTTAATTTATGAGCAACAAATTGTTTAAATAATGGCCCATAATGCTCTAACCCTATTTCAACAAATTCAATACCTTTATCGCCATATATCAGTTGCACAGGAATAGAAATATCTTTAACAAACTGCTGGGTTTGAGAAAAAGTTAACCGGTAAGGAGAAGTATTTCTCAATCGACTATCTGCTCGCCAAGTAATGCCATCTTCAACATCAAGAGAGCCCCGTTCAACTAGCAATTTAGCATCTTGATAAGTGAGATCGGATACACTTCTACGTGCTTTTATTGCTGATTCAATATCAATGTGAATAGGCTTTCTTTTTCCTTTTAACTTTAATCGGCTCAGCATGCCATCACGAAGTTGCTCGGTAGTCTGTTCTGATTTAGCGCTTATAAAGCCAATGGAATCAATAAGGGTCAGGCTATTTACTTTTTCTGGAAATGCCGCGGCAAAAGCAGAAGCGATCATTCCCCCCATTGAATGGGCGACAATATCTATCGCTTGCCAATCATTATGTTCAAACAATAATAATAAATCGTAAACATAATCGATAAAATGGTAATGCGCATCCTGTCCACGATGTGAAGAATGACCATGTCCTGGCCAGTCAATCGCGATAATATGTTTATCTTCAAGTTCATTCATCAATGGAATAAAGCTGGCGGCATTATCTAGCCAACCATGCAAACACAAAACGATAGAGCTACCTTCTATACCCTTGCTAAGTCCCTGAAGATCCAATTCTGATAAAGGAAAGCTGATCTCAGTAACAGCACTTTTAGACTCATTCATGACTATTTCTTGCTTTTAGCTTTAGTTGCTTCATTTTTTGGTTTAGCAGTATTGCCTACCGGGTAAAAAATTGGAGCATGGAATCTTGATTGAGGGTAATACCATAATGACGGGGTATGCCAAAGCGGTTGATGCATAATACGTACATCTTGTTTTTCAATTTTTTTCCATAAATGAATACCGCTAGCTTTTAATACCGGATAAGCATATTCATGCTCACCAATGTTACCGAGTTCGTTCGCGGCAACATTGCCTAAAGCGGTAATGCTTCGACCTTCTTTATAAATAACTGGATCAAGAAATCCTTGGTAATACACCCGAAAGCGCCCTTGAGTTTGATCTTTAGGCATAGGTCGAGTTGAAGCTTTTAAATCAAAATAGACAACTTCTACCATGGTATTTTCTGCATTATTTTCTACTTTTGCGATCACTCCACCCCAACGGGCTAATTCACCTGAGTGTTGTTCTGCATTACTACGCACATCCGAAAAATTGGTTAGCATGCTACCTTCGTCGACATTCACTGATTCAGGTATATGTGCACAGGCTGATGCCAACAACAAAATAGATAAAACAATCACTAACCTTTTAATCATTACACTGTTCCCTTTACATTTTCACTATCTAATAAACAATTATTTTTTAATTTTAGCTAAGGTTACTATGCCAAAAACACCTATAACAAACCATAGACATACCCATATAATTTCTGGAAGACCTGTTAATTGTGCAAGTGCGGCACCATCACCTAATGCTCGACCATCAATTAAATACCAAGGGCTTTTCAAGCTATTGAGCAATACGGTTGCTCCTATTAGCTGTAAAAACAGTTGGAAGTAAGCTAAATTTTGTAGTTTGAACTTTAGTAAGATCACCGATAATAATACAACCATAATGACAAAGCTGAATAAATCTCTCACCCACAAAAGCAGAGTCATGACTAAAAGTATCGCGACAATAGCGCTAAAGATTTGCGCTATTCGTTGATGCATTGCGGCAAACCAATAAATGATCACTCCCCAAATAGCCGCTCCTGCATAACCAAAAAAACTGATCAAAAAGTTACTACCGCCTCGAGTGGTACATAAACCTGCGCCGTTTGGAAATAATTGGATCTGTATAACACTACCCCCAGAGATAATTGCGGCAAGGCCATGACTTATTTCATGAAAGTAACTTTCAAACCATTTTAAGGGTATTGAAATAAAAGGAATTTCTAACAGTAATCCTGCACTAAGTAATATCAGCCAAAAGCGATATTTATTAAAAAACGAAGAGGATTGTGGATTGGTTATTTTGTCCATTAGCTATATGAGGTAACCGTATTAGGCAAATTTAGCATGAAATCCTTCATGTAAATTAAGCATATAGATCAACACCAAATGCTTGTTGAATGGTATCTCTTTTAGCAAGATTATCAACACTTTGATAGGCAAGTGCCGCGGTTTGGTTTTGCTGAGAGGGTTGGTCATAGCTTGCCTTAGAGCTATTACTGTTATTAGGCAAACTATTTTGATTTACACTAACCGCTTGATTCTGTTCAACAAGGTTAATTGCTTCTTGGTCAATATCTAAACGAGTTTGTTGTTCTTTATTGGCATTGTCTGCTGAAGCTTTGTCTGAGTCATTTTTTGGCAATGTCGGTTGAACAGCCAAACGATCGCTCTGATCGTTAACTGATATTTGGTTTTGTCCACCTATCGCTTGAGACGATTGTGGTGTATATGAACTCGTACTATTAACTTGCATAAAGTAAATTTATCAAACTTTCGAGAAATAACAAACTTTTTAATCGTCAATTTATGTAAACGAGAAAAAGAAAACAGGGTTACCGACCCGGTAATTTTTTCCAAGAAACAGTATCTCGCACATAAACAGGTTGTGCTTGTTCTGCGGTAACTGTACGGCCAGCGTTAAATTCAGGCTCAGCAATCGTTAACATCGCTTGAGCATCAGGGAATAATACCTCAGGTGTGCCTTGGTTACTTTTTAATACTTGCAGTACTTCGTGATAAGCATCCCAACCAGAGCCAACTCCGTAAGTCTGCTTAGTATAAGCAGCTAAATATCCACCTAGTTCAGCTGGTGGTAATACCGTCTCATCAACAACAGCAGTCATGATACCTTGGTCATTTAAGCGATAAAACCCGCTATAAATTTCTGACATTCGCGCATCTATCGCTGCTATCACTTCTTCTTGTTGATACTTTTGATAAGCCTGTTGCGCCATGGTTTGTAACGTTGATATTCCAACAACCGGCAAATCAGCGGCAAAAGCCAAACCTTGCGCAACACCTACACCAATACGAACACCGGTAAAACTACCTGGGCCTCGACCAAAGATAAGTCCATCTAAATCAGATAACTGACAATCTGCTTGTTTTAAGAGGCGATCAACCATCGGCAGCAATACCAAACTATGTGATTGTGGGCATATCTCGAATTCACTAATGACGGTATTTTCAAGTTTCAAAGCAACCGAACAAGCTTCAGTTGACGCATCTATCGCTATATAATTTGGCATGGTTTTCTATTTTAATCTCTGTTCATCAGGATGGAGTTCAGCTAAAAACTGGCTGGCTTTTTCAATATTTCGACTACGTCTCATGTCAGGTAAGCTTTTCAAAAATACTTGCCCGTAAGGTCGATTCACTAATCTATCGTCACATATTACCATGACACCTTGGTCGGTAACATCCCGAATTAATCGCCCTACCCCTTGTTTTAACGCAATAACCGCTTGGGGTAACTGGATTTCGCTAAAAGGATCACCACCTTGTCGACGGACATCTTCACTTCTTGCTTGCAACATTGGGTCATCAGGTGAGGCAAAAGGTAGTTTATCAATGATCACACAAGTTAATTTATCACCTCGTACATCAACACCTTCCCAAAAGCTTGCTGTTGCTAATAACACAGCAGAGCTATTTTCAATAAATTCATCGAGTAACTTGCGTTTACTCATTCGCCCTTGTACTAACAATGGGTTGTCGACTTGCTCAGCTAGAATCTCCGCGACTTGGTTTAACATCCGGTAGCTGGTGAACAATAAGAAACAGGCGCCTTGACTAGCAGCAATCAACGGGGTCGCTAAGTCGGCTAATGCTTGTGCTCTACCTTTATGATTAGCCTCGGGTAAATATCGAGGCACAATCAATTGTGATTGATTCAAATAGTCGAATGGGCTGTCTACTAACAAGGTCGCTGCTTTTTCTAAACCTAATTGCGCTGAAAAATGCTCAAAAGCTTCATTCACTGCCAAGGTTGCCGAGGTAAATACCCAACCGGCATTTGACGCGGTGACATATTCACTAAACTTATCGGCAACACTCAATGGGGTTAAATGCAAAACGACATGTCGACGGGTTGTCTCGTACCAAAAGCTCATACCACTTTGTTCAACATTCGCCATAATGTCGTATTTTGACAGTATATTCACCACCCTTTCGAAGCAATTATCAATAGCTTCATTACGAGAAATGCACAGTTTGATGACTTGATAAAGAAAGTCTAAATCGGTTTTTAAATTTTCAAATGAACGGCTAATACGGGGTAATTGAATTTTCTCACGCCAATTGCCCCGCTCTGGATCATGATTAAACAGTAGTCGGAACTCTTGAGCCGTCTTTTGACACTTTTCAGCCGCCTTACCCAGTTGTTTTACATCCGTTAATTCAGTATGAAATTGCTGAATAACATCACTACATAAATCTAATATCTGCCGGGTTGAAAAAGCGTCACCAAAATATTCACTGGCAATGTCTGGGATTTGGTGGGCTTCATCAAAAATCACCACATCCGCTTTAGGAATTAATTCACCAAAACCGGTATCTTTTAACGCCATATCAGCAAAAAACAAATGATGATTGACCACGACTACATCAGCATCAATGGCTTTTTTACGGGCATTGATCAAATAACAATCTTCAATATTAGGGCAATCTTTCGCTAAACAATTATCAAGCGTACTGGTGACGTAAGGAAAAACGCCCGAGTCTTCAGCAACGTTAACTAATTCGCCAATGTCACCTGTGGTAGTTGAATTTGCCCATTTTCTAATATTGACAAAATCAGCCAACATCGCAGCGTCAAGTTGGCCACGTTCTTTGACATAAAGATCTAAACGATACAAACATAAATAATTTGCTCGTCCTTTTAACAAGGCAATTTGTGCATTGGCTGCCATCGCTTTACGAATAAGCGGAATATCTTTATGGAAGAGTTGCTCTTGTAGGTTTTTGGTCCCCGTGGAAACAATGACTTTTTTATTCGATAACAAGGAAGGGATCAAATAGGCAAAAGTTTTACCTGTGCCAGTACCTGCTTCAACGATAAGACTTGTTTTCTGCTCAATCGCTAACTCAACCTCTACAGCCATATCAATTTGTGCTTGTCGTGGTGAATAACCATCGAGGACTTTGGCTAATAGACCTGACTGAGAAAAAGCGTGTTCTACTACTGACATGAATAATTGGGTCTTTAATGGTCAACAAATAAAAAAACTATTATACCCAATCCAGTTCAAGATGCTCGATTTTAGTGGGAATTCAGAAGTTATTAATTTGCCGTTATTTAAAAAGTTCAGATGAACAGATCTAAATGCTTAATATCATCATCTGGATCATTTGCTGATTTTTTAGGTTCTGGGTGCAGAATCTCTTTTTTATCAGTGATCACCACCTCTGTTGGCAGAATATTCTGTTCAAAAACATCTCGGACTTCTTTATGCTCTTGTTCACTCGCAGCTGCATCATTATTCTGAACCGCCAGCGGTTCTTCATCAACAAAGTACAGTTGATGGTCTTCTAGATGATCGCTATCTTCCTTCAACTCACGTGTTGCAGAATCTTTATGCAATGCTTTCACTTTCAGTTTATCTGGCTTTATCGGGCTAGTTCTTACGCGTATTAAAGCCGTTGTAAAAATATCCACTGTTTCCCCTCCATCACCATTAAGAAGATTAGTTACTTTATCGGCAAGAATAATAAATTACTTATATGCTTAGACGAATATTTCATAAAAACTATCCCATTAAACCCTTGCTCTAAATAAAAATAAACAGTAATGTAAATAACAAGTAAGAAAAACTTAAGAACGAATAATTAAATTCGTCAAGTTACCTATACAAACTTACTCTTTATGAGTATGAATATAACAAACGAGACTTAAAATGAACTTAAACAGCAATCTTCATCACCATCATCATATCGATTAGCTGCTCAGGTTCATTCGCTGGGGGGCTATTGACCTTTCAGCGGATTTAGATAAAGAAAACACAGTTTCTAAACCCCCGAAAGAGTCAAACTCTTTCGGGGGTTTTTCGCATTTTATATAGCTAAAATTTGTATATACAGGCGATTCTCTCTTGTTTATTGATGAAGAAAAAGCAACAAACAACGCAGAATATAAATTTAAATAGGAAGTAATAATATGACAACAGAACCACGCCTACGTATCGCCATGCAAAAATCTGGTCGTTTGAGTGATGATACTCAAGCTTTATTTAAACGCTGTGGATTAAAACTTAATGTTGCTGACCGACGTTTGTTGGCACATGTTTCTAATATGCCGATTGATATCATGCGTGTTCGCAGCTCTGATATTCCCGGCCTCGTTATGGATGGCGTCTGTGACTTAGGTATTGTTGGTGATAATACCTTAGAAGAAGCAGCACTTGAACGTGAGTTAATGGCTCAAAAATCTCAATACATTAAAACCACAGCATTAAATTTTGGTGGTTGTCGGTTGTCTATCGCAATGCCTGAAGAGTTCGATTATCAAGGCATCAAGAGTTTAGACGGTTTACGTTTTGCCACCACCTACCCACAATTATTAAATCGTTATGCCAGAGAAAACGGCATTAATGTTGAGTTTTGTTTATTAAAAGGCTCAGTGGAAGTAGCACCACGGGTCGGCTTATCTGACGGTATTTGTGATCTAGTCTCAACGGGTGCAACGCTTGAAGCGAATGGTTTAGTGGAAGTTGAACAAATATTTAAATCTAAGGCTTCCCTTATTCAAACGTCAGCAGAATTATCGGCTGAAAAACAAAGTATTCTCGATACCTTATTGCCTCGCATTCAAGGGGTGATGAAAGCAAAAGAAAGTAAATATATTATGCTGCACGCCCCGAAAGAGCGCATTGAAGAAGTTAGCGCATTAATGCCGGGCAAAGAAACTCCGACGATTTTACCCTTGGCAGGTCGCGACGATCTGGTTGCGGTACACGTGGTAGCAACTGAAACATTCTTCTGGGAAACCATGGAAGAGCTAAATGCGCTAGGCTGTAATTCGATATTGGTTATGCCGATAGAAAAAATGATGGGCTAATGCTCGTCATAATTGAAACAACTGCGGCATTGACTGCGTTGTTCGTCACCATCACTTGCCTTTTTATAGCTAAAGGCTTACTAAGCTCAGGTGACTCTCAACTTGACAGCTTTGCAGTAGTCCCAATTATTTAGAGCATCTTAATTATTAATTGGGAATTCAAAGCTAGGACTTTAGAAACATGAAAAACGAAATAATCAATTGGTCAACGCTATCAGAGCGTGAGCAAAAAAATGCGCTAGCTCGCCCAGCAATTGCTGAAAGTGGTTTATTATCACAGCAAGTTGACAATATTCTCAGCAATGTTCGCCAAAATGGTGACAAAGCATTGTTTGATCTCACTGAAAAATTTGATGGTGTGACCCTTGATTGCTTGACGGTTAGCGAAGAAAAAGTGCAAGCGGCTAAAAAAGCGCTTTCGGCAAAACGTTTACAAGCCATAGAAACCGCATATGGACAGATCAAGCGTTTTCACCAAGCTCAAATTAGTGATGATATTACCGTAGAAACAACCCCAGGTGTTCGCTGTACTTTAAAAACAGAAGCCATTGAAAGTGTCGGTTTATATATTCCCGCTGGCTCTGCACCCTTGCCTTCAACGGTATTAATGCTTGGTGTACCTGCACAAATTGCGCAATGTCCACGTAAAGCACTTGTTTGCCCACCAGATAAAAACGGTAACTTGGCGGATGAAGTTCTCGTAGCAGCCAGCCTTTGTGGCATTACAGAAATTTACCGCATTGGTGGCGCACAAGCCTGTGCAGCTCTAGCCTTTGGTACAGAAACCATTGGGGCAGTAAATAAAATTTTTGGCCCTGGCAATAAGTACGTCACTGAAGCGAAAAAACAGCTTTCACAACAAGTAAATGGCTTCGCCATTGATATGCCTGCCGGACCATCAGAAGTATTAGTGATTGCCGATGGTAATGCCAATGCCGCTTTTGTAGCCGCCGATCTTTTATCACAAGCAGAGCACGGACCTGACAGCCAAGTTATTTTGTTATCAGATAGCAGAAAATTAATCGAAAACGTTCAAACAGAGCTTGAACAGCAAGTGGCGGTATTGTCGCGTAGAGACATCGCCTTACAAGCACTGACTCAGAGCCGTTTAATATTAACAACCGACTTAGCACAAGCGGTTGAAGTATCAAATATCTATGCCCCTGAGCATTTGATCATCCAAACGGATAACGCACAAACATTATTAACGACTTTACGTAACGCAGGCTCTATCTTTGTTGGTGCTTATACCCCTGAATCAGCAGGTGATTACGCCAGTGGCACTAATCATGTATTACCGACTTATGGTTATTCAAAAGTCATTTCAAGTTTATCACTGGCAGACTTTTCACGCCGGTTTACCGTACAAGAAATTACCAAACAAGGGCTGACTAACATTGCTGAATGCATTACGGAATTAACCGATGCTGAGGGTTTAGATGGCCACAAACGCGCAGTAACTATTCGTTTAGAAGAAAATAGCTTAGAAGAAAACCGTTTACCTGAAAACTGTTCGGAGGGTTCATAATGTCTATCGCAAATAAACTCGCTCGGGAAGAACTTGTTGATATGGTGCCTTACCAATCAGCACGTAGGCTCTTCTCCATGGCTGACAGCTCAAGTGACAGTGAATCTGCTTCACCTGAAGCAACAAGCAAGATTTGGCTTAATGCCAATGAAGCTTCAGGCCCAGGCATTTATCAAGTTAATAGTGACTGTATTAATCGCTACCCAGACTTTCAGCCCGATAATCTTATTCGCGCCTATAGCCAATATTCAGGCCTTGCTAATGAAAATATCCTCGCTACTCGGGGGGCTGACGAAGGTATCGAGTTAATTATTCGCACTTTTTGTAAGGCTTATCAAGACAGCATTTTAATTTGTCCTCCGACTTATGGCATGTATGCCATAAGTGCAGAGAATCACGGGGCAAATATTATCAAAGTGCCTTTAAATCCAACCAATCAACAACTTAATTTAGACGGTTTAAAAGCGCAAGTAGGTAAAGTAAAAATTGTTTTTTTATGCTCTCCTGGCAACCCTACTGGCAACTTATTAACAACCGAGTCGATTAAAGCTGCCCTCGAAATGTTTGGTGACAGTGCCATTGTTGTTGTTGATGAAGCTTATATTGAGTTTTGCCCAGAGCAGTCAACGGCAAGTTGGCTTAAAGACTACCCTCAGTTGGTGGTATTAAGAACGTTATCAAAAGCCTTCGCTTTGGCAGGGTTGCGTTGCGGGTTTACTTTAGCCAATAGCGACATTATTGAAATGCTTGGCAAAGTGATTGCGCCTTATCCTATCTCGGCACCTGTGGCTGAAATCGCCAGCAATACACTTAACAAAGCAGGTTTAGAGCAAGTGAGTATTCGCGTGCAAGAGAGTAATATTTTACGTCAGCAACTGACTACTTGGCTACATACCCAGCAATGGTGCAGCAAAGTATTTGCCAGCGATGCAAATTTTGTTTTGTTTAGAACCCAAGACCAAGCGACTAAAGACTTTATTTTTAACTGCCTAGAACAGCAAGGTATTTTAATACGTGACCAATCAAAGCAAATACAATTAGAACATTGTTTACGCATTAGTATTGGCAGCGAACGTGAAATATCAATATTAAAACAAACCATCATTAATGCTTACCAAAACGTTGATGAACCTTTACTGGAAAAAGAGAAGTAACATGGCGACAAATACCCAACAAAACATATTATTCATTGATCGTGACGGTACTTTAATTGAAGAGCCGATCAGCGATAAACAAGTTGATAGCCTCGAAAAATTGGTTTTTGAGCCAAATGTTATTCCTGTATTACTTGCCCTGCAAAAGAAAGGCTTTCGTTTAGTGATGGTATCTAACCAAGATGGTTTAGGTACTGATAGCTACCCACAAGCAGATTTTGATTTACCTCATGATAAAATGATGGACATATTTAGCTCTCAAGGGGTAATTTTTGATGACGTTTTATTATGCCCACACTTTGATGAAGACAATTGCAGCTGCCGTAAACCGAAACTTGGCTTAGTGAGTGATTACTTACAGCAAGGTAAAGTAAACTTTAGCAATTCTTTTGTTATCGGTGATAGAGACACAGATATACAGCTTGCTGCCAATATGGGCATTCAAAGTTTTAAATATAACCGAGACAGCTTAAATTGGCATGCCATTGCCGAGCAGTTGTTAAGCCAATCTCGCCAAGCCACCGTTGTTAGAACAACCAAAGAAACCGATATCAATGTCGCTGTAAATCTAGATAAAGTAGGTGAAGTGAAGATTAATACCGGTCTAGGATTTTTTGACCATATGCTAGAGCAAATCGCGACGCATGGCGGTTTTTCTATGAACATCAGCGTTGATGGTGATTATCACATTGATGAACATCACAGCGTTGAAGATACGGCACTCGCTTTAGGCAATGCCTTAAAACAAGCCTTAGGCGATAAACGTGGTATCGGTCGTTTTGGCTTTGTTTTACCTATGGATGAGTGTCGCGCCGAATGTTCAATTGATTTGTCTGGCCGCCCATGGCTTGAATTTGATGCAAATTTTACCGATAGCAATGTTGGCCAAATGTCGACTCAAATGGTGTCACACTTTTTCCGCTCTTTAGCCGACTCGATGGCGATCACGCTGCACCTTTCGACAACGACAGGTAATTGTCATCACCAAGTTGAAAGCTTATTTAAAGTTTTTGGTCGCGCACTTCGCCAAGCTATTACCGTTAGTGGTGATGTGTTACCTAGTTCAAAAGGAACACTTTAGTGATGCCTGCAAAGCAAAACATCGTTATTGTTGATACCGGCTGTGCCAATTTATCCTCGGTAAGGTTTGCGGTTGAACGTTTAGGTTTCAAAACCAATACCACCGATAATATTGAGCAGATAAAAGCCGCTGACAAAGTTATTTTTCCCGGTGTTGGCAGTGCTAAACACGCGATGAAAAATATTAACGAAAAAGGCTTGGTTGAAGCTTTACAGCAATTGACTCAACCGGTTTTAGGTTTTTGTTTAGGCATGCAATTGATGACAAATTCTTCATCCGAAGGCAACAGTGTGGTTGAATGTTTAGGCTTAATTCCAACCGAAGTTACTCCGCTTGCAGCGCAAGATTTACGTTTACCGCATATGGGCTGGAATACCTTAACTTCGGTGAGTGAACACCCTGTTTTTACAGGCATAAATATTGGCGATTACTTTTATTTTGTTCATAGCTTTGCCGCCCCTATCAGTGAATTCACCATAGCGACTTGCCAATACGGTAGTGAATTTTCAGCCGCTATTGCCAAAGACAACTTTATTGGTTGTCAATTTCATCCTGAGCGTTCAAGCGATTTAGGCAGCAAAATTATTAAGAACTTTTTGGACTTACCTAATTCAAGGTTAACTCCCAAGGAACTGACACAATCATGATGATCCCAGCGATAGATTTAATTAATGGTGAGGTTGTCCGCCTATTTCAAGGCGACTACGCACAAAAAACAAATTACCAATATACCGTCCAAGAACGTCAACAAGCCTATGCTGCATCGGGAGCTACTGTGATGCACTTTGTTGATTTAGACGGCGCAAAAGACAGCACCAAACGTCAGCTTGAAACATTAAAAACCGTGGTAAAACACCCAAGCATGACCATTCAAGTCGGTGGTGGTGTTCGTTGTGAAGGCGATGTAAAACAGCTACTGGCATTAGGTGCCGACCGTGTGGTTATTGGTAGCTTAGCGATAAAACAGCCAGAACTGGTTACACAATGGCTGAAAACCTACGGCAATGAAAAAATCGTTTTAGCCCTAGATATTAAAATTGACGCCGAGGGTAATAAAACTTTACCTACCCATGGCTGGATTGAAGATAGCGGCGTCAATTTAGAAGACTTACTTGCGCAATACCAAGATGCAGGCATTAAGCACGTTTTATGTACCGATATCAGTAAAGACGGAACCCTGACTGGTACTAACGTTGATTTATACTCTGAAGTCTGTGCGAAGTACCCTGATATTGATTGGCAAGCTTCTGGCGGTATTGGCAGTATTGACGACATCAAAGCATTGATACCAACAGGTGTCAGCGGCGTTATTTTAGGACGCTCGTTACTTGAAGGTAAATTCACCTTAGAGGAGGCGATTGCATGCTGGCCAAACGCATAATTCCTTGCCTTGATGTTCGTGATGGTAAGGTTGTGAAAGGAATTCAATTCCGCAATCACGAAATCATCGGTGACATCGTTCCTCTAGCACAA
>Ga0209292_1004223_pt1 | contig 15291 bp, 14 predicted proteins | sample GOMGulsemesocosm_2_FD_184634 | JGI IMG/M metagenome (GOLD analysis project Ga0209292, IMG submission 184634) | Methane-oxidizing microbial communities from mesocosms in the Gulf of Mexico - GOM9C Gulf of Mexico (SPAdes) (version 2) | ecosystem: Environmental > Aquatic > Marine > Cold seeps... | reverse complement strand
GGTTTCAGAAGTTGCAATAGTAAGGTTAGCAACTCCACCGCCGTTAGGCATAAAACGTACTTCTGGGTCTTTACCTAAATTACCTAAAATGATTACTTTATTAACACCTGCCATACTCTACTTCCTCTACAGGCCTCATCTATAAAGGGCTCTGTGCATTTAATTGATTGTTTGACTCTACTTACTTGTAATTATACTTAAACTGACTGTAAGGCACTCAAGTTAATGTAGTGATAGTAGAATATTTTATGTCGCTAATATACTCGGAAACTTCTACTTTTGCACGTTTAATTGTGTCGGAGTTATGAGTTTTTAGCTCATATTTTTTAATGAAGTCTTGTGCTCGTTTGTTGATTAGCGATGACCTTGGCGTTGTGATAATTATAATTGATAATACCACGTACATTTCCAACTCTAATGACTTGGTCACATGTCTGTCGGCGTCAACGCCTGACAGCGCTTTTTGGAGTCTAAACTCCTGCTCTACAATTTGATCCGTCATATTATCAACCGTCATTCTTAAGTCTCGCTTGTGTTCCTTTAACTCGCTTATTTTCTGTGGTTTTGATAGTTTATTGTTTGTTATATTTATTCCGTCTTTAGCCTTCTGAATGGTATCTAGCAAATCTTTATGTACAAATTCTTTTGTGTCATTATTTTTACGATAAAGTGTACTTTTACCAACGGGATTCCCTTCGTCAAACTTAGCATTTTCTATAACTATTTTATTAGTAATTAAATCACCTTTTTCTACTAATTTACTTAACGATTTCAATATTGCTCTACGAAATGGCTCTGTACTTTTACTCATTATTGTATTTCCTTAAATGCAATAGAATTAATCATCCTCTGAGCGAGAACAACGCCCTTCTGGGCAGCATCTTTTAAGTCTTGAGAATTTGTTGTCTTAAGTATTTTTGTGTGATGACTTAAACGCCGCTCCCAAATGCCTATTTTTTCGGTAGATACTCCAAAATTTGGACACACTCCACAAAGATTTTCGTTTCTATTTGAGTAATCTGGTTGAACACCATTTGTTGAGCATTTTGCCGACGAAGCTCTTGTTGGACTCATGAAGCAATACCCATCACCTGCGGGAACAACTATATAACAACTCCTTTCAACTAAAGCATGTACAAAATCGGATATATGATCTGGATTAACAATACTTACTTTCGCTTGAATAAGTCTCATGTAGCGTTCAACTGTTCTAGAAAAACCACCGACCAGCTGTTTTTCCTTTGTAAGAATGTCTTGAAAAATAGAGTGCGTTAACGCTTTCATTTCGTCCGTCATAAATTCCCATACATTCTCATCTTCGGTGTAGGCTTTGGTAAATTCATAACCATTATGAAAGAGTAATTTAGATAGGTAGTGTAAATCTCCGACCTCAAAACGCCATGCCCACATCATGGCAAAAAAACGTCTGAACATATGAGGCCTGAGTAGCCCCGTATCATACCCTGCACTTTCACAAAATAAGTCTAATAAAATGTACAAGGAGTGAGAGCCTAATGGTATCAAGTTGTGCTCACCAACCTCACTGTTATGTGTAGAAAGCCTAAGTAATAATAATTTATTATTGGTCTTATCTCTAACACCTTGAGTTAATCGAATAATCACACTAAGGGCGTCGTTAAGCTCTGTAATTGATTGCCGCTGAGTTTCTTTCCCCTTGAGCACTTTGGCAGTTTTATGTACACGACCTGTTAATACGTCAGCTAAACCTTCAACCATATCTACTGCATCTTGGTGGAGGATCGCGCTTAACTCATGCTTTCTCATTGCCGTAAGAGTCAAGGTGATCACAATGGCGGCGGAATACAGCACTCTAACTTCTTTTATTAATTTATTTGCTTTTTGATTAGTTTTTTTGAAGTAAGTTGTTGCATGGTCTTTTTCCTGATTTTTTAGGTTACTGTATAGATCATAATTATTAAGTGTTTTTGCCGATGTCGAAATTATATTTAAAGCATGGTCGAGTAAATGGAGTCCAGTTTTGGGGAGCAATGTTCGCGTGTGTCCATTCTTTACTCCTAATTGCTTTGCTATACTTCCTATAGATATTGATGAAGGGTATGGGCAAAATGTTAACCCTGACCAATGAGCACACCTCGAGGTCCAGAATCTCTGAAGTGTTCTTAAGTAAGTTGCTACCGTTTTGATACTTAATTGTCTTTTTTGCAGATGATTTTCGAATGCGGCAATATCGCGAGCATCCACATCAGATATATCCATTATTTGTCTTTCAAAGCAAAAAAACTGACAGATATATTTAACATCCTGAGCTAAAACTTTTTTGCTTCCTGATTTTGTTATTGATTTCTTAGATTCGAAAAGATTTATACATAGAGATTGCCCTATTTCTGTCCATTTCGTCCATCGCATTGTTGTTGTAATACCTTCAACTTTAAATGTTGGATTCCAGGTAAGTTTGAGCCTACAGGGATACTGACCATTTAGGTATTCTGGGAATTCCCAATCGACATCCTTAGGATCACCTATTAGCCATTTATATCCAGCTTCTCCATCAGGCAATGCAGTTTTTCTATCAGTAACCTCTTCTTTTTGCATTTCAGATTTTTCTTCAATGTTAGTCAATGATGAGCTCATATTTAGTCCAAATAAGGTATTGTTAATTCATTGCATAAAATTGTTGCGGCTTGGTAATCTTGACTGGTTACCATGCTTATAAGTGCCTCGTATTCTGCTAATTTAACTTGCCAATAATTCACCCATCGCCTAGGGTTGCTTAGTATTAGTCTATCTTTTTCTTTTACTATTTCAGCTCTGTTTGCTATCCAGTCTGCTATAACGTGTAAGTCATTAAATATCACTCTTTTTGAATACGCTAACTCTTGTAAATCTAGCGATGACTCTGCAGTGTCTGTGAGTTCATCTTCATGGAGCCTAGATTGGTTGACGAGAAATGTCTGGTAATTCCTACCTTTTGTATCTATTTGAGCATTAGTAACGGCATTGGTTGTGTATTTCGCAGTGGTTGATGTGTTCTTGTGATTCAACTTTAATTTAATTTTACCTTGAGGTTCACCCTTTAGCGTATCAATTACAGCGTGAGTAGGCCTAAAATTTTCCCCTGTGGCTCCCTTAAATGCCAAAGGTTTTAGGAGAGGATGCTCTTTAGCATAATTTTCTAGGCTGATATGAACCCAATCAGGAGCAGTGCTTCGGTCGTAGGTTTTTAACTCAAACTCTCCTCTATTACGGTTTATATGACCGAATATAGACGGATTTTCTTGACTTAAGTATGCAAGGCCTAGACCTGACGTAGCTAAAATTGATTTGTATTTTTTAATATATCTTCTTGTTAGGATAATTAACGGGTCATTCTTACTTAAGTCTTTATCTACGGGCGCACCTCTAAACTTGCCCATGTACACTCTTACTTTATTAGGTTCAAACGCTGGTGTTATAGCGTCTATATATGTGTATTTAAAGACAGTATCAACATTCGGGGCTAATTCTTCGTGGGATAAATAAGCTAAAAAAAGGGGTTGATGCACTTGTCTGTCTGGAAAAAATGCTGAATAAATCCTTTTTGTGCCCCACTGATGTACTTTACAATAATCAACAAGTCCAACAGGCCAATCTTCTGCAATAGGGAGAAAACGCCCATAATTTACAAATAATATTTTAAAGCACACTTCAACTGACTTCATGCTGAAATGCTTATATGAATAGTTTTCAATTTTTCTATAACGCTTTATGTCTTCCTTACTCAGATCTCGTATAGCTTCTAGCATTACTCCACTAGATGTCGACTTCGTTAAGAACAACTCATTTCTGATATCTGCAACCTTATAACCTCTATTTTTGAGGTAATCATAAAGACCTTTTGGCCAGTAATCTGGTGATGGAATCTTATCCTGCTGGCCGTAATGCGAATATAGGATAGAAAAAGCTTCTACAACAGTTCTGCTATCCTTAAATGCCTCGGAGAAGTTATCTATTCCTTTGTATCTAATAAAATCGTCATCTGTAATAGAACTTATAATTGAATCACAAAAATCAATATCATCTAGACTTTCGCGAAGGTCTTTTTGTGATTGTTTATGTATGAGCTTCATTGATTCATCACAGAAAAAACAAACCCCCGCGCTAATCGTGTCAAGCCGATACGTTAATTCATACTCCGATATGTAAGTTTTATAAGGTTCAAGAACATCTGCTAATCCTTTTAAGTCCCTTGAGGCTATTTCAAAGAAAGAACTTTTTTCTTCGGTTGGAACCCCCTCAGGTGTATTCGGAAGTTCTTCATGTGGAATAGTATTAGCTTCTATTAAGTGTTTTAAAAAGCGCTTAATTGCTGCTATGGCTTGCATTAACGCGTTTGGATGTTCTTCTTTCGAATGTAATTCCTCTATATACATACTTAAGGATTTAGCACCAACCATCCCTCCTATGACGGCTACATATTTTATATAATTTAGAATAATGAAAGTATGACCACTAGAGCTCCTTAGTCTCCTGATAAATACTCGCAATTCAACTAATATCTTTTCACCATCATGAATATTTCTGAATGAAACCGCATCAGTCGGATTTTTCAACTCCGTTTTTATATCCCAATTTATAACACGTTCAAATGGTGTGATTTCAGCACTTTTACTGATCTTCAATGGTATTCTTTTTACTCTAGGTTTTGCCATTAAAAATTCTCATTAAATCTTTCAGTCAAATACGGCTCCATAGCTTCTTCACTGCTATGTCTTGTTGCTTGTCTAGCAACAGCTTCTGGACGACGAACCCCGTTTTCATCTAATTTTTTTAACAATAGCACTGAAAATATGTGTTTTAACCCATGGCACCAAACGCGCTCATCTTCGGTTAAATCACCAGCATCTACAGCTTTAAGGAACCCTGTTCTTATCTCTCTTGAGAACGAACTAGGCAGAAGCGCATCGCCTGATTGCTCAGACAAAAAAACAAAGTTACTCTCTGTATAGACTTCTTTCTTATTCTTCTTATTCTTAATTTTAATTTTAATTTTAATTTTAATTTTTTGCACCTGGGCAGCACGTTCAGCATCAATAAAGTCCCATGTTCTTTTAATAAGTAAGGGGTTCACTGGGATGGAATTATCTTTAGAGCCCTTTGTATGTGTGAGAAGCATATATATGTTCTTCCCATCCAATATGGCTTTCTCAGCAGTTTCACGAAGAGGTAATTGGTTAACTGTTAAGTGACAATTTTCATCAGCTCTTAACCCCGCAGCTCTGCCCCAATCAACCATTAATTCAAATCTTTGATTTGCATACTTTCCCTTTGGCCCATATTTTTTTACAATTTCTACCCAAGACTCTCTTGGGGCGCGTAGTGCCTTCTGATCTTTTGACCTGTGCTTTGCTAAAGGGTGTTTAATACGACCCTTTGCCGTCAAAGTAATTCGAATATTGTGAAATTTTGTAGTTCCGATCAGATTTCGACTATACCCATTTTCTTCTAACCACATGCAGTATAATAATACTGTACCTATTATTTGAGATGCATAATTTTCTGTATTTTCAGTTTTGCACTCGCTGGTTTTTCCCCTGCTTATTATTGATGCCTTATATGCGATAAGGAAATCATCATCAATATCACTAACCTCGTCAATGCCTTCTTCATATTCAATTTGCGAATATATATCTTGTATGTGTTGAGCACATGTTCCTATAGATTTCACGACAGTGCTGCGGTATTTTTCCATGAAGAAGTTAAGTGATAACCAATGAATAACGTCATTATCCCAAAACAAAACAGGGAAGCCTTTAACAAGTTTTCCGTTGAGATCTGCTTTTTTTGTTTTCCTCAAATAAGCCATAAGTTTCCTTAATCATAAATTAATAACGACTCAACCACTTTACTAATACGACAAAATACACTAACCAATTATTTAAACTCCCCCCCAATAAAACACTATATTTATTAACTTTTTGCTTCAAAACAATCTTTATTTCAAAGTTGACTTTACTCTAAGAAAACTCCTTCTATCAATATGCTTTAAGTATCCTTTTACTGCCTCAAAGCCTCCGCTACTTACTTCCTCTGTACAGTTTTGTTATATGTTGTAATGATTTTATTTTTATACCAATCAAGTGCAGCTTATTTAGAAGTAGCCCATCTCTGAATGAAGTCTAAAATATATTTTTTTGTTCTTTTCGAGCCATCCTCAATTATTTTTCCTATAGCCTGTACATTATTTTAAACCAATATGACCTCTTTCTATTGATTGTATCGTGGTCAAGATTTAAACTTATTTATTCGCTTTATTTATAATTAGACTTAAGTATTTCTGAAACCAATTTAGGATTTTTCGTAAAATCGATGAAAGGGTTTTCTGTCATTAATTTTATTGCTGCTAGCCGTCTCATTATATGAGGTGATAGTTTTCTATTTAAAATATCACTAATATCTTTAAATGCTTTATAAACAGCCTGTCGAGAAATAGGCTTGGGTTTTATGTTAATTACGCTTCTGCTATTACGAGATTGAAAAACATATATGTCTTTTGGATGGTTCTTTCTAATCTTTAAAATAACCTTGCTAGCTTCACTAGAGAGGTGAATACAATTATTTTTTGGAGTTTTACATTTGTTGTCAGAAATTGATAAATCTAATGTATCTACATTTAAGTCTGTAAATCTCAACTGCAGTAGTTCCCCTATTCTCAACCCTGTATTGACGCCAAGTATCCACACATCAGCCATTTGGGCACCAAAATGTTTTAAGAATAAATTTTCAATGAGATTAATTTCACTTACCGTTACGGTTAAAATCTTTGGAAGTAACATTTTTAAAGGCCTGCAAGATTGTCATAATTAAATTTATAACAAAAGTGTAGTAGATTTATCACAGAATGCAAAGGAGGCATACTTTGGCTGAATAGTTCACTTATTGGTCGTCGACAAAGTCCATTAAACCATCACCATTTGAGTCGTTGTTAGTATCAGCACCTTTTGCCGCTGCCTATACCCTTCAACGATAGGGTTCGTCGATAATGTACTGGCAAGCTCCCATCATCACTTAGACTTCATGCAACTTTGTCAATTCAGAACGTTAAGGTATTTAAAAATAGCATCTATGACGATTGTTCAGTGTAATCAACATCGAAGGAGCAAGCTGGGCATCTGCTGAAGATCAGTTGTCAATATTTTTGAATATTTGAACAATATGGTGGTAGCCTTTGTCAGCTATTGAGTTAGAGAAGACTATGATTTTTTAATTTATAGAAAGTGACTCGATAAATTATTGTTTTTGTATTAATTATTAACGTTAATATACCGTCAACATTTTTAGTAATACTAACCTCCATGTTTAAATATAAGTTCTGGTATTTTTATCATTGACTAAATTGTGTTTCAACTTCTTCTGGCTTAGGAAAAATCTCACCAATATCACAATGGAGGAAATGAATGATTTCATAAATCCTTTCACATGAAACAGGCACTGTACCTTTTTCAATCCGGCTTAAGTAACTTGCTTCTATTCCTATCTTATTAGCTACTTCTCCTTGAGTAATGGAACGCTTCGTTCGAGCAAGCTTGATATTCATGCCAATTAATTTTTGTACGGGCTGCATTCAAAACTTCCACAAGTAAAAGAATAAATTTTCCCATATTGCAGTGAACCAACCCATGACATATAATGAAACTAATTAACATATATGTTAATTTAATTACTTTTTTATCAATTAATTAACTTTTGTAGCAATATTAAAAATGAAAATAGACCCTTTGGTAGCTCAAATTATTGTCGCGACAAACTTTGATCACTTCACAACGAGCGATGTCCGGTCAGCTTATTTAGCCCTAAAAAGTGATCCTTCATTAGAGCCTTCAAATATTCGACGGAAGATATATGCTGAACTTTTAAAGTTAGTAAAAAAAGGTTGGCTTAAAAAATCAAGACCTAAAAATAAAGGGCAAACCCGTTTTAGTAAGACTGATACTTTTAATATTAAAAACATAATATTAAAGATAAAGAGTGAAGAAAACTCGTCTATTAATCATGGTAATAAACAAGGGCTACTACTTGGTAAATTGAACCACTATAAAGCTGAATTGCTATTGAATATAGGAGAGTCTGAAGCATACAAAGAGCTTTATTCAGAGTTTCCTCAGTTAGTTGATGAATTACAGCCACAATATAATAAAGCTAGAGATAACAACACGAGAATATTAGGGAAAATCAGGGCTATTGAAAGCTTACTTAAGCAAGATGAACCACTAGAGAAAATATGAAACTAAGACAATGGCAAGCTAAGTGTATTAATTTAGCTTTAACGCAATACCAGAATGGTACTAACCATTTTTTAGCCTTAGCAACACCAGGTGCAGGTAAAACCTTGATGGCATCTGAATTGGCCGATCAGTTATTAAAAAACAACCTGATTGATTTAATTATTTGTTTTTCACCTTCTTCCATTGTTTCTCAAGATTTCAGTCATAGTTTACAGTTGAGAATTAATGAACGATTCGATGGTTTACTAGGTTCTAAAGGACATTCTCTTACCTACCAAAGTTTACAGTATCTTGATGAAAATTTTTGGCTGTTATTTCATAGATATCGAGTGTTCGTGATATTTGATGAGATCCACCATTGTTCTGGCTCTAATATTGATAATGCTAATGCATGGGGTGAACAAATAATATTAAACATTCAAGATAAAGCTAAATATACATTGGCGTTAACAGGAACACCTTGGCGCTCAGATGCTGCTCCTATTGTTCTTTCAAACTATATGCATCCTAGCAACAAAATATCATGCGATTTCGTTTATGGACTTGCTGAAGCTATTCAGGATGATGTTTGTCGTATACCGCAGATAATTGCTGTAGATAACAATAATATTTCAGTTGTTGATGACGATGAGACTAAAACGTTTACGAGCTTTAAGTGTTTATTATCGCACTCAATCATTCCGTATCAGGAGATTATTGAGAATGAAAAAGTTATTAAATACGTTATCTCTTCAGCACAGAAAAAACTAAGTTCAATTAGAGATAAAAACTCTGACGCGGCAGGATTAATTGTTGCATCATCAGTGGAGCATGCAAGACAAATATCAACGTTAATGAAAACCAGCTTTAACGAAGAAACTGTTGTTGTTACCTACAGGGAAAGTGAGCCAACGAGCATTATTCAACATTTTAGATATGCACAATCTAAATGGATAATTTCCGTAGGGATGATAAGTGAAGGAACTAATATCCCCCGTTTACAGATTTGTTGTCACCTGACTAATATCAAAACAGAAATGCACTTTCGGCAAATTTTAGGCCGAATACTTAGAATGACAGGTTCAACGAATCAAGAGGCTGTTATGTATATGCCTGCTGAGCCTAAGCTTTTAGAGTATGCATATCGAGTTAAGCAAGACGTACCGTTTGAAGCTGATGTTGTTAAATTTGAGAATATGAAAACTGTTACTCAAGAGGACATTGATGATAAGGACGTTGGTCTTCTTACGTTCGATAATACAAGAAAAAGCACCTCAACATTAGATCTGAAATTCAGTAAATTTATCAATGTGATGGATCATGAAGTCTGCGATGTATTCAGTGAAACAGATGATGAACATTTTTTGACAAGTTCATATGAAAAAGTAGTCAATATATTTGGGCAGTTTAAACAAGAATCCATCGCTTTAGGGCTAAGTGAATTGAGGTAAGCATGCTTAACGTTGAACAATTTAAAAAGCGATTATTACGACCTAATCATCCAGATTGGATATTAGTTGGCATTGATACCCAAGATGAAAGTCAGCTTTATATTGCAAGTAATGGCGGCATGAACAATATAAATTGTGCACCAATAGAAAACTACTTATTCGAGATTAAAAGCTGTGCCTTAGAGTTGATTGATGAAGGTTACTTATATCTTAAAGCCAATGTTAAACCACTTCGTATTGGCCAAGGGAGACGCGCTTATTTCTATACTTTACAAACAATTACAGATGCATCAAACAATAATATCAATACTTTAAAATTTCAGTTTTCTAACCTACTTGTTAAATGGCAAAGAACCCATCAAGTATCAAATATTCGTGTACAATAGATGCTGCACTTAACCGCGAATGAATTTAATCAATTCAGAGAGGGTGAACTTGATATTAGCGATATGAATATGTAAGTAAAAAATAAATTATTTAAATTCAACCACCTAATCAATACACCTTCCTTCACGTAAAAATAAGTAACCATTTTTTTAACCATATTGCTAGCAATACCTGTTTTACTTGAAGCCACCACTGCAATACCAATTGTTCGCAGCTAACGCTTGATACATTGCTGTCTTCCAACTGTTTGTATGTTGTAGCGATGCTCCTGCATATTTTTTCAGTAAAGCTTGCTCTACACCTGTTTGCTGATTTATTTGAAAGTCTATATCTAACTCTCCTCTTAAGTTAGATATTTCATCTCCAGCTTGAATACAGAAGCGTTTAGCTAGCTTAAAGTCATCAAAGTGACTATTTACTCTAGCTTGATCAGAATCAGTCCAATGTCTTGGTGCTTGCACAAAATACCTGATTGTTGCGGGCGTCGTATGGATAACTTCAGCAAACAGCCATTGCTCATTTATAAAGTGCCCTTGATCAAAATAAGGATGTAAGCATTGCTCATTCTTTGACGCTGCTATTCCTGCACTTTTGCCTTTATTACAATCGGCACAACTAGGAACTAAGTTTTTCGGAAAGATTGATAGCAGGGGGAACTTAGCTTTGGGCAAATAATGATCTAGAGTTGTTACTTGCCCAAACCCGCAAAAGGGGCAAATTCGCAAAGGTGCCTGCATCATTATTTGATCATAATACTGCCTAGCAGGTTTTTTAGCAGGGACCATATGAAATGTATAAAGTCCCTTAAGCTCTGCTTTAGTTACCTGACCTGTAACTAAAGCTTTATCTGCACCGACAAAAGGCTGTATTTGGAATAAGTCAGCTGTAGCAGCTTTTGTATCAAAGTCTTGAACAGCATTATTCAATTGTGGGTTGATAGCATTGATATTCTGCGTGAGAGTTGGACAGCTAATGCTACCAACACAGGTATTTAATACATCAGTAAAAATAAGTTGAGGTGGCGGAATAGCTCGCATATTAATCGGCCTCCCTATTTGCTATTAGTGCTCTGAGAATTGCTTGGCCCTCAAATCCTAATTGCCCATTATAAATTTCTATTATTTCATCAAAGCTTTTACCGTCATTTACAGACTCAATCAATAAATTATGAAAGCCCGATTTGGTTACTTCTAAACCGAATACTTCACGAGTTAAAACACCTACATTTTCTCCAAAAGTTTCATTTTCAGGTCGAAAAGAAACACCTTCATTTCGCGTTCTTTCTAACTTCCAGACACAGCTTTTAGGTACTTCTTGTAATATTACAGGGGAGTGAGTAGCAATAATTGCAACAGCATTTCTGTCTACCAGTAAGTCAGATAGAGCTCTTGTAAATGCTGAAAGTAATGGAGGATGCAGATGGCTCTCGGGTTCATCAATCAATACCAGAGTTTTTTCTTCTATTGTTTCAATAAGTTTTGTTAAAGTAAGCAAAACGATAGTATGCCCTGAACTCATTCGGCTTACTAAATTTACCGCTGATTTTTTAACTTCACTGACTTTTTCCAAACCACCTAAACGAGTGAGATCCATTTCTGCAAAGTTAATATCAGATTCTAGAGTTTTAATCGCTCGTAACCATCGTTGTTTCTTGGAATTTAAAGCAAAACAAATAGCTAAACTGTCAACAAAGTCAGTTCTTATAGCTTCATCACCTTTCAGCTCATTTGAGCTGGAATTACCGTTCTTCTTAAGCCCAATATAAAAGTAGCAAGTACCCAATGATCTGTCTGGCCTGTCTTTAGGTGGAATAAATGGGTCAAATGCACTGAAAGAAACAGAAGATATACTACTGAAATAATCTTTAGGCAGTCTTATTTCTTGCCAGGTATTTTGTTTACAGAGCATCACGCCAACTTCTTCTTTAGCGGCTGAATCATCAATAACTGTTTTCACTATGTTGTTTAGTAAAGTTGTCTTACCAACGCCGTTACGACCAATCAGCACGTGTATATTGCTAGAAGGCAAGGAGCCAGGGGTTACTTTGAAACTTATATCTATTTGAGCACTTTTATCTGTTTGCGCTTTTTTATATGAGAAATCGAATTCAGATAACGGTGCTTCACCTTTAATTATTCTAGAGAACTGTCCATGAATAACTGAAGTGCTTACTGAACGTAATAGCGATGTTTTAAAAACAGGTTCATCAAATGCTATATCAAAACTTTTGCTTGAATATGCTATATCATTGAGTTTTTCGAATATTTGATTACCAAGTTCTTCACTAAGTAGGTTTCTAATATTTTTATAGTAATCTTCGTCTTGGCCTAAACTAAATGCACTTTCACTAAAGTGAGAAAAAGTATTATCACCTAGCTTCTCCGAAATCCAGCCGCTTTCAAAGCCGACGATACCGACTTTTACATTCCCAAAATTATGTTTATTGCCATGTTCATCAAAAACAATAAGTGAAAATGCTGTTTTGAAATAGTAGTCATCCCAGTTATCTTCACACAAATAGGCTATCAGATTTCCAGTTTGCGGCGGGTAAGCTTTGTGCTTTATTATTTTAAAAGTTAATTCCATTTTTTGTACCTAAAATGCTCCATATGTACTATTACCAGCACCTTGATAGTTTGCATAAACATGCTGATAAACTACAAGATTTAGATTAGCTAATTCATCATCAGGATAAGGGGCTTGTGGCAGCCACTCTAAGCTATTTTTGATCATAGTTTTATCCAATATGCTTTGTTTACCACTAAGTAGCGTTTCAGTCTTATCCTCTTCGGTTAGGTTAAATTTATCAGCAAGTTCATTGATGACATTACGAAGTTTAACTTCATTACCATTAGCTGCCTGAGCTACCTCAAGAAAGGGACGCATAAATTGTTGGTAATTTGGGATCATTCCTTATTCTCTTCTATAGTCTTTAGGTTTAAAACGGCATGAACCGAAAAATTTAAAGCCTGGAAGCTTTCCATAGTTTACTAGTCTGTAAGCCGTTTAAAAATAAGTAGCCACATTCTTTAAGGTAATATTTGGTCTATCATTCAGAATGTTACCTCATATCGATAAGACTCTGAATCCATATTGAGAGAATATGGGAAAATAAGAGGTTAAACAAGAATTAGTAGGGATTAAATCGAGGCGTATTCCAAATCTAAAATGGCTCTAAAAAAATAAACACATTTCAGGAGGAGATATAAAACCCACAAAAAAAGCCACTATAAAAGTGGCTTATTCTGTAATCTTTGATTGTGTCGACAGGGCATTTTTCAGCGTCGCTAAAGAGAGTGTCGTCTCTGTTTCTTTAGCCAGTGATCAGAAGTATAAGAGCAGGAGGTGCTTACGTCAATTGATAATTCAAATAAATTCCATTAATTCCTTATCAATTAACTCCTTAACAGTATCTTTACATGCTAAGTTAGCTCTTATATATTGATCTTCTAATAGCTCTCTAGCCGTTATACTCTGGGCCTTAAATATTGATAATTCATTTTCCAGTTGTTCTATTTGTCCTTTGAAGTTTTGGTTAAATTCTTCAAGCTTATTTTTACTCTCTATTAAATCACTAGTGTGATTTTTTTCAGTTTTGTATGCTTCTTTCAATTCATAATAATCCCCATATCCAACATTATGAGCTAAAGCATTCTCCAATTTTCTTAAATCATTCTTATTCAACTGCACTCTGTATGATTCATCCCTAAATGGTTTATTAGACCTAGATGTTGTCAAAGGAGGTAATATCCTAGAAGAAGATACAGTTTGTATTATATTTGATAGGGCATAAGAATCTTTACCTTTTAAACTGTAGCAATTTTCTAAGCTATTTTGCTCTAACTTAAATACAGCATTATTTGTTGCAAAATCATTTGGCTCTTGGGATGTTAAAGGAATAACTTGAATTCCCCTTTTAGTCGATTTTAAAACAATGGCTGGCCGTCTTTTATGTAACTCCATTTGTTGATTAACATCAGGGTATCTTTTAGCTGTATATAATTTATCATTGCCTTTATAACAATCTGGTTTAAAACCAAATTCGACTTCGACTACTCTTCCCTTCCTCAATAATTGAGGAGCCGACATTTTTCTTGTTCCCATAGTCTGTAAAAGATAGATTTCACCATCCACATCTCTTTCACTTAGAGTGATTAAAACACTATTTTTTTGATATTCAACATTCGTAACTAACCATCGGTGACTTTTTTCATTCAAAAAATAACGTGTAATAGTTACATTTTTGTTACTTGGGATTAATAACTCAGTAATATTATCGTGAACCTCTTCACCTAATGTAATTGCGCCATCTTTTCTAAGAGTCTGATAGGTGATATTTATCTTCACTAACTGATACCTATTGCATATATGAACGAAGGAATATAAAGCCTTCATGCTTAGTTTTCAATAACTAATATTGATTCCATTCAATTAACTATATATAAACCAATTAGCTAAATTCAATGTTTATATGGGCAGTGTCGGATGGAAAACTGCTCAAGGTCGTTAATTAAATAGTGTATATTACTCTAAATTAATCAATTACATCTAATTGCTCAGAGCAAAAATGTGTAGAAATCATTAGTGATGATTTACGATATGTCTACTTTTTGAATAAGTTCTTTTATTCTCGCACCCCTTTCTTCTTTAGTCATGTTTTTAATAATACTTTGAGTGTTATTTTCAATAATTCCTTTAACTTCTTGTTTTTCTTTAAAAGCTTGAACATTTATATGCTTCCCCAGAAGCTCTAGTGCCTTGCTAACGCCAGCATGATTAAACTCTTCAACTTCAACAGTTTGTGGCACTCCATCTTGCACTATTGTTTTCTTTATTGGCTTTCTTCCAAAGCAATAATCTAAAAATTCCTTAATCTGCTTTAGTACAAAATCAGAGTCGATTTCAGTTCTCTCACTTATCTTTTGTTTTGCTTTATTTATCGCATTTGAATGCAAGTTTATGTCCTCTTAGATACGAAAGCGGAACAAAATATAAGTTCTATTTTAATGCTTAATTTGTGTTTGGTGACATAAAAAATCAGTTGCAAAGAGGGTCAGCTGTATGATCATAAAGCTGACATAAAATTAATAATTCTAAGGCGCTATGGGGCACGAAGTGAGATAAGGTATAAGCCTAATTAATACTCTTTTTTGCATATTAGACATAACGCTTCATACATTTACATTAAGGAAACATTTTAATTCTAGGTTAGTGAAGTAATAAAATAAGAG
>Ga0209292_1004216_pt1 | contig 15315 bp, 16 predicted proteins | sample GOMGulsemesocosm_2_FD_184634 | JGI IMG/M metagenome (GOLD analysis project Ga0209292, IMG submission 184634) | Methane-oxidizing microbial communities from mesocosms in the Gulf of Mexico - GOM9C Gulf of Mexico (SPAdes) (version 2) | ecosystem: Environmental > Aquatic > Marine > Cold seeps... | reverse complement strand
CGCCAAGCCATCGGGGGAGGGCTGCACCTTGTAGCTGAGGCTAATACCCCAGTCACGACCATCACCCAGCAGCGCTTCAAAAACAGGCAGGTCACGGGGGGTGGAGATGATCACAATATCGCGAATACCCGCCAGCATCAGTGTGGTCAACGGGTAGTAGATCATCGGTTTATCGTAGACGGGGATGATTTGTTTGCTGATGGACTTGGTCAGCGGATACAAACGGGTGCCAGAGCCCCCCGCCAAGATAATGCCTTTTCTATTTATGCTCATTTTTTATAGTTTCACCGATCAATCCATGGAATCCCTGCCAGACGATAAAGTACTGACTAAAACGCATTACATCATACAGTCACACCCAGCTTAACTAAAGGCGACGAATCACAAACTTCAGCTCAACAGCACAAGTTCCCCGCTTAAACTGCGGCAAAACATCTGTCGCATCCGCTAACAGCGCGCAGCCACTAGTCTTGCAAAGCAACCCTACCAGCTCACGACTGAAAAGCCTGCAACAAACGGCAGAAGATAAGACGTAGCCAAAAGCATAAATTAAATGGGATGATGACCTACAAATCACAACAACCATAACAACCGAGCAAGCAATGATATACAGAGCACCGATTGCCATAGGCGGCATAGGCGGGAGCGGCACCCGCATGATTGCCGACATCACCATAAAAGCGGGCATAAATCTGGGCGAGCAACTGAACCCGATGAACGACAACCTCTGGTTCACCCTGCTTATGAAACGCCAAGAGCTCTGGCCACCAGAAGAACACAGCCAGGAGATCAAGCAGGCCTACCATCTCTTCAAAAGAGCCATGCACGGCCGAGCGGCCACAAGCCCTTCCGACCAATTAGCAATCCAAAAAGCCCTGGGCGATAAACGCTCCTCCTATGATGTCAAAATACTTGCGACCCCAGTACAGGGGCTGCAAAACATGCCCAGGCAGCCGCTAAAAAAGATAAGGCAACACTGGGGCTGGAAGGAGCCCAACACACACATAGTTTTGCCAGAGCTGCTCAAGATAGAACCTAAAATGAAGTACCTACACGTCATGCGCAATGGTCTGGACATGGCGTATAGCGTCAACCAACAGCAAACCGAATTCTGGAGCGAACAACTGCTCGGCAGGCAACACACAAAGCCAGCAGCCGAAGCCTCGCTGAGCTACTGGTGCGCTGCGCATCGACGCATCCTTGAGGTTACGCAGAACATGGGTGAACGTTTTTTACTGGTTAATTACGATCAACTCTGCCTGAAACCTGAACAGGAGCTGCCCAGGCTGCTGCGCTTTCTCGGCAATGAACAGGTCGACCTAGAGTCAATAATTAAACTTATAAAACCACCCAAATCCATTGGCCGGCACAAACAACATCCCCCGCTGGACATCAGCGAGCGAGACCTGAACCTACTCAAACAGCTGGGCTACAGCATTTGACCCAGCAATATCAAAGCCGCAGTACACTACCCAGAAGGTAAAAAGGGAGGGGGAGGCACAAGCCTCCCCCTCCCTTTTTACTCTCAGCACCTAGCATCAGAAATTCAAAGCCTAAAGCTGTTTCCAGAGCAGCACGCCAGCCTTGCCCGTCGCCGTATTGACCGCAGCACTATAATACAGTCGCCCTCTCAGCATTTAAATCCGCAGATTCAACAGAAAAATCAAAATACACCATGAGCCATAGACGCCTGCTCAAGCACAACCATTCAGCGGCCAGAGAAAAAGCCAACACCCGGCAGGAAAACACTTCACGCGACAACCACCCAGAAAGCAGTGAAGCAGCAACCCACCACCACTTTCCTGAAGACGAAAAAAAGGGGGAAGGCCTAAGCCCTCCCCCTTTTAACTCCAAGTACCTAAAATCAGATACCCGACACCGAAGGTGTCTTACAGAGCGCCGTTACCAGCCTTACCCGTTGTTACATTTTCAGTAGCGTTACGGTAGGTTGTTACTGTAGTACCCGTAGTTGCCTTCTTAACGTTAGAGGCAATGATTTCAGTGCTCTCTACAACGAAGTCAAAACGAATAGCATCTGGGTAGCCAGCAATCAGGTCTGAACCAGTAACGGTTACTGTACCGTTAGACGCCAATGCAGGAACAGTTACAGAACCCGAAACCGAAGCACCCGCCGCATCATAACCTGTAACACTGATACTACCGGTAGAAGCCGTCAAAGAACCGCTCATGTCAGTAACTTTAATGGTGTTCAAAGGACCTGTGGTGTTCACTGTGAAGGCAGAACCGTTACGAATCACAGTACCAACTGTTGTATCAGCAAGAACAGTGTGGCTAACGAACTGATCAGAAGTACCAGCCAAATACTCAACACCATAAGTGACGGTAGAAGGAGAAATAGCAGTAGTGCCGTCAACAGTAAATACTGCATTCTGCTTCGCTAGACCAGCTTGCGTCTGAGTGTTACCAATCAAGCCGTATGCGTTACCCTGACCATCCAAGAACAGAGTACTGCCCGCAGTAGCCGTAGTCGGTGCTACACCTGCAGAAGTAACCTGAGTAATACCCGTTGGCGCACTGAAGACAATCTTAGTTACTGCAGTAGGAATACCCGTCATCTTAATGAGCTGGGTGCCTGTAGTAGCAGCATTACTGGTATTGTTATCAGCAGGAGTCTGAACAACTACAGCAGTGTCAGCAACCGTCATGGTTGTAGCAGATGTAGAGCTAGCATCGAAGTTTACGAAGCTTGAAGCTACTGTTGCAGTATCAGAACCAGCCGTAGGGGCGGCCATAGACAAAGCGGAAGCGGTTGTCTTAAGGTCGATGTAATCGGCCAAAACAGACTTATGAACCACCTGGTTAACACCAAGCACATCACGAGCGACAGTCATTTTAACTGTAACATCAGTACCAGCAGAAACACCTGTCAGGTCGTAGGCACCTGTCAACGTAATGGTGTCAGTAAGGTTTGTGTTTGTAGAGGCACCATTAACTGTAACAGTCAAAATTGTATCGGTAGCAACATCCAGCGTGGTCGATGTAATTGTTGCTGCACCAGTACCACCCAAGGCAACTGGAGAAGCACCCAGGTTGGTACGGTCAAATTTAGCTCCGGCAACCGTTACAGTAATAATATCACCAGCTTCAAGGGCAACAACAGTGTTCGCAGAAGTAATGGTTCCGATTACAGTACTGGTCGTCACATTCTTCAGGTTTGCAGCCGTACGCTTAACACTCCAGTTGTCAGCACCAGCACCACCTGTCTGAACAACATCCAATGCACTTGCGCCCATACTCGCAACCATACCAAACGCTAGAGCCAAGCCTGTTTTCTTAAAGTTCATAATATTTATCCTAATATTGTTTTTTTATATTCCATGAAAACTTACGTAAATTTTCTTCAGCTTCAATGGTTTAACTGCCGATTAGTTATGCCTGCATGCAGTAAAGCAGCAGTGAAACTATTGAGGCGAGATCTAGAATAGGAAGAGACGTGGCCGCTGTCAACACCTGTCCCCCCTTAAAAGCACTAATTTCATCATTTATAGAAAATGATCGAATTCCTGCAGAGCAGGTCTCCTTTCAGCCAAGCCACAATGAAAAAAAAACACCCTGAGTGGGTGTTTTTTGTACAGAACAAAGAGAGAGGCGGCAATTTACATCACTGCCAACTCAACTCTTTGCGCAGGGCCTCTGTGTAGTAGGCCGCCTCATCCGTGTCATTAATGATATAGGGTGTTACCAGCATCACCAGTTCGGTGGAGAGGTCTGTGACTGTGGTGTGGTTAAACAAAAAACCGATACCGGGGATGTCGCCCAGTAGCGGCACCTTGCTTACCGCCTCACTGGTATTGCGTTTAATCAGGCCACCGATCATCACCGTCTGGCCACTTTTCGACAGCAGCACGGTATTGATGGTGCGCTTGGAGATGGGTGGCGTCTCCCCCGAGGATGACAAATCCGCATCACTCACCTCCTGACTGAGCTCTAGCTGCACCACACCGCCTTCATTGATGGCCGGTGTCACACTGAGAATAATACCCGTGTCTATATAGTTATAGGTGCGAACAACATCCCCTCCCGAGGAGGTATCGGTTGAGTCAGACGACAAGACCGCTATCTGATCACCGACCTGAATTTTTGCTTGCTCACCGTCCATGGCGAGCAAACGCGGGCGCGAGAGAATGCGTGCATCGCCATTTTCGACCAAGGCATTAAGCTTTAAAAGGGTATCGCCGCTGCTGTAGCTGTAATTCAGCCCCACAGAGCCCAGCCCTAAGCCCCCCGTTGACAGGCCGCCATGGTTGCCCGCTTTGCTAGACCACTCGGTACCCAACTTGGTGCTCTGATTTAATTTAACCTCGGCGATGGTGACGTCAATCAATACCTGGCGGGCTGGAATATCCAAGCGCTCGATCAAGGGCAGTATGGCGCTGTATTCATCACCACTGCCGACAAAAATCAATGCATTGCGCTGCAGGTCTTGAACAACCTTCAGCTTGCTCGAGCCCCCCGAAGTGCTTTCTTGCTTCGCGACTGCCTTCGCGCTGCTCTCCGCCTTGCCGGTAGAACTGGCCGCCATAGTGTTGGGGCTCAGTACCTCGGAAATAATATCGCCGAGGGATTCGGCGCGGGTATTCTTGACAAAATAAACAAATTTGCTATCGGCATCGCCTTTTTCTGAGGGGCGGTCTATACGCTTGGCCGCGTCCATTACGAATTCAGCCCAGGACTTGCGCGGGGACACCACCACCAGCGAGTTGATCTTTTTCAGCGCAATAAACTGCAGCCCTGGCCTTTTGGCGGCCTTATCCTGCAGCGGTATCTGCTTGGCCTCCAGCAGCCCGGTTAAGGTTTCAACCAGGTCATCCACCTGCCAAAATTCGGGCTCAATCAGACGAATGGAGCGCTCTTTTAAGCTGGGGCGATCGAGTGCCGCAATCAAACCCTTAAACTGCTTTACTCGCTCGGCGTCGCCCATGGCCACAATGGCCCCCAGGCGCTCATTGTAGATGACGCGGCCGTGCAGCCCCATCTTAAAAACAGATTGAGAGAACAGTAGGGTTTCATTGATATCCGCGTATTCCAGCGGAATAAACGCCACCACCTGCCCCTGGGTTAAGATCTCGCCCTCCGACACCAGCCGGGGAATGGCGGTTTTGAGTTCCGCCTCGGGCACCACACTAATACCGCTGGGGGTACGCAGCAGCCCTACCTTTGACAAGCGCAGTGTCTCTTCGATCATGCCCAATAAAATATCCGGCTCTACCGGCTTAACCACATCCAGCGTTATGGGGTCATTGCGTGAGGCAATGCTCGGCGCAACACTGATGTTAAGTTGTAACAACTCGACCAGCGCCGTGTGCAAGAATTGATTGAGCGGCATAGCCTCGGCGCTGATGTGCAATTTTCCCGCGGGGAACACATGTTTTTCAGGCGCGGCGACCAAGCCTTTTGCCGTCAAGCGAGAAAAATCAACGCCCTGAAGGCCAGACACAGAGGTATCGACCGGCTTAGCAGCCTTAACCCCAGCCGCTGCATCACGCTCTGCTGGCAAGGGAATTGTTTCAGGTAAAGGGATGGGTCGTGTAGCCATGCACCCAGAAAGACCCAAGGCCAAAACACCGAGCCATAAGGCTTTTGTATTACTGCTTACCGAACAAAAAAACATTGATCACTTTTCCTGATTCTAAAACTTCGATGCCATAGGGGTGTATTGCGACAATTTTTCCGCCATCCGGCACATGCTCACCAACAGCCTGCGACACTACACCAGTTGCACTGCCAACAACAGCGAGCCGCTGACCGGCGCGCTCCACGACGGCGTGTAATACCCATGATAGGTCGACGGCTGGTTGATCTGCATCATCAACTTCGATCGTTGCAGCGTCATCCTGCAGTCGACCTCTTTTTTCGTCCCACAGGTTACGCTCTGTCATGCGTCTTAAATAACCCGCCCCAGCAACGTTCAACAACTGTGGCGTATTGGGCAGTGACACAGGTTTTGAAGGCTTTGGAGAGTAGGGACTAAAGAGGTCAATCATCAACAGAGCCGATACGACCAGTGCTCCGATTAGCGCGTAGCGTTCAACTTTCATCGTTGGCCCCTACATTAGCAGCGCGATAACCCGCCACCACAAGCTGCGCCCGCATCTTGCCATTGCGCTCAACATTGGTGACCCAGCGTTTGACGATTAACAGTTTTGGTGAGCGGCTAATATCGTCGAGTACACGGAGAACCGGTAGTACGTCACCGTTGATGGTCATCGCCACCGAAAACTCATGGCCCAAGCCCTGCACAAGCCTGACCGGTAAAAACTTTTGACTCTCAACCGCCACCTCATGGGTCACGCAATACTGACGCAAGCGTGCCTGCACTTTAATTTGCACAGAGCTGTCGGAGCTGCCAGTAAAAAAGACCTGTTTTTGCTGCTTAACAGCATCCGTGGCTTGCGCTTGCGCGGCGGACCAGAGATCCGCGTTCTGTCGCAACGACGACAAACGCACCAACTGCTTGTAACTGCGCTCGGTCCCTGCACTCAATGACGACTTCCAGTTAAGCAGTGGTGCAACCATCAGCAACCAAATCAAAACCAAGCCGATAATTGTCATACACCACCTCAATAGTGGTGTATTCGCCTCGGCCAGCGCTAACTCTAAGTCTGTACGCCAACTACTAAGATTCATCGCCCAGCTCCTCGATAGCCGCCAACTTCAAGCGAATCTTAAAAGGTTCCAAGCCTGTCGCCCTATCTCTCCTAACATCTTGCAGAAATACGGCATGCTCCACTGCGGGGAGCTTTTCAAGCAGGGCAACCAACTGAATACTGTCCTTGGAGCGGCCCGTGATATCAAGCCAGCCACCATCACGATCTTCATAACTGGCCCCCAGCAACCAGGCATCGTCCGGCAGAGCGTCACTTAATGCGGCTAGCACACGGGCCAGCATTGGCTGCCGACCTTGCGCCTGGTAGATGACGGCAAGCAAGTCATGCGCCGTTTTAACACGCTCACGCTGATCCACCACTTTCAGAGCTGAGCCCTTTGCTGCAGCAACCTCTTCTGCCACTGAGCGAGATTCGCCCCAAAGAATAAGACCCGAGCCCAGCAACCAAAAGAGGTAAATCCCCAGGCAAGTGGCCACTGGCCGCAGCCAGCTTAAAGGGTCAGTAAAATCCTCAACACCCGCCTGCCGCGCCGTTCGCAAAGCCGCTGAGTTCGGCAGGCCAAAACTGGCCTGCTCGCTTACATTACCTGCCAGCCAAGGCTCAACTCCCTGCGCAAGCAAAACCGGGATTTCACGCCCTGCCTCTGCGGCGTAAAAGCGTCTTGACTCAGCCTCGCTAGAAACCAGCATATGTTGTAGCGGTAGGCCTGTATGGTGTAGATGAATGTAGAGCAGGGCATCATCTTCTTGACGAATATAGACACACTCTCGCCCGTCCTGCTCAAGCGCCGCACAGTCAAATGCCTCTTCAGGCATAATATGCGTTGGCGCAAGGTTACTAGCATCCTCCAATAACTGCTCAACACTTGTTTGCTGCCAAGCCCAGACTGTCACCAGCCACTTGTCAGCGTCGCGCACGAGCCAGTAGTAACAACCACTTTCTGCCCAGGGAGACCAGCTTTCTAAATCCAGCCTCACCGCTTCGGCTATGTCTGCCTCGGGCACATGTTCAACCGGGAACTCACGCAACCGAAATAACGTCAAAGCGCGAGGGATCAGAAATATTTCATAGCCGAACAAACCTCGACTCGGCGCTGCCTCCGCCGATGTTTCTTGCCAAAAACCATTTAAGTAGGCAGTACGCTGATACTCGCCCTCGCAGACCCGCACAATACTGCGAGGCGCCAAGGTTTGCTTTATCTGCTCTATTCTTGTTTTCATGTCTAGGGTTTATTGCACTCTGTAATCTGGAGCTTGCCATTCAATTATTTTAAACAACTTCGATGAACCATAGGGCGTTAACAACACCTGTGTCCTCACTCGGTGCCCGGCGTCAATTAACAACCTATAACGAGAACCATGAGCAAAAGGCGAGTAGCCGTCGAAAACAGGGTGCGAGGCGTTCACCAGACGCGTCACCTCGGCCCAGTCTTTGTGTCTTTTCGCATCAACGAGCGCTTTCGACTCCGCTGAAGGCAAGCCCAACAGCGGACCAATTAATAGATCCGGCGCAGTGGGTAGATTAAAATGTGAATCCCCCCCCGCCACCAGCAAACGACTCAAGCCCTCAAACCCACCTTCGCCGCCAAACAACTCGAGTGTCATACTCGGCAATTCCAATAGTTCTTCAACACTGCGTAGCGGTGCGTTGCGAGGGCGCTGAGACAAGTTCAAGTTAACATAATCACCCGACTCGGCACCTAAATAACTGGTTTGATCATCTTCATCAATCCAATCCTTTAGCTCCATACTCACTTTTAAAGCCGTGTTTTTATCGACAAAAGATTCCAGCAATTGCTGAAGTACACGCGGCTGGTACAAACCCAGTCCATAGAGCCCAGCGACATCCTGCACACTGACACGAACCCCCTCACGCTGCTGCCAACGGCCATCAATAGGCAGCACTTGATCGCCAAGCACGACCTCCTGCTCTCGGTACTGGCCAGCGAGCAATATAAATAAGCTCCTGTGCAGCTGGTCATAGGCTTCTGACTCTGTATGCCAAAGCGATTTCCTCAGCTGCACATCCAACACTTTCTCGCGAGCCAATTGGCTCAGCCCCATTGATAACACCGACAACAAAGCCAAGACAATTAACACCAGGGGCAATACAAAAGCCCGCTCTCTGTGACGAAGCATAATCAATCCGAAGAATATATTTCAAGAGACCAAGCATCTGAGGCACTGGGTAGCGAAAATGTCCATTGTGATTCAGCCAAATCATCGACAGTAAAAACAAACGCCACCCGCCGCGGAAGCCGCCAAATAACATCAGCATCAAACGTATCGACCCATTCAGCCACCTCTCGATATCGAGCTCTGTCACCGGCATCTAGGTAATGCGGGTCCAACTCTTTAGGCAAAGGAAATACCGGCGCCTCAAAGCGAAAATAGCCCGCCGACAAGCCATCTAACAAGGTGATTTTTTCAGCTGCAGCCCAATCAATCCCCCGTGCAGAGTCACTAGAGCGACCGGCCTGCTGGTAAGTCAAAACGGTCTCACCACTCTCTTGCCGCTCCAAGAACAAGCGAACGCCTTGTATGCGACCGGAGAAATCCAATATTGGCGAGCGACTGATAAATTCGACAGAGTGGGCCCGACCATAAAAATGCGGTACGTAGGTCCCGCCCACCTTTCGATAATCTGCAAGTTGCGCCTGAGAAAACAACGAGCTCAATAAGCCGTAGCGAAACTCCTGCGCCTGCCAAAAGCCCGCATGCTTTATGCCCTTATCCCAAAGCGAAAGCCCCTGGCTAAGCCCCAGCATCAATACCGCCATCAACGAAGCGAATATTGATAGCGACACCAGCATCTCAATCAGGGTAAATCCATAAGCCTTGCGTCTCATCAACCGGCCTCACGCCAGCCAATACGAACTAAGGACCACTCGCGCTTAGCTGATTGCTCTGCCTCGAGCGTCACATCAATTTTAAATAGTGCAACCTTACGTAAGGTATTTTCCTCGCCCAGCACATCCGATACAGTTTGAAACGCGGATAACTGGCTCGTACGCCATGAAAATAACAGCCCACTAACATGCCCTTGGCCACTCTGCTCAAGGGCTGGGTTTAGTGTGGACAAACGATTGTTTATCTCTTTCTGGCTGACAATAAACTCTGAATAACGAGATACACGATGCAAACGGTCGAGGCCACTTGCAAATAAATTTAATAATAAGCCCATCGCCGCGACTACAATCGCCGAAGCTACTAGCACCTCAATCAAGGTAAAGCCTTTATGACTGCGAATATTCATAAAGTTTCAACCCAAGGCGAGCCATCTAACGCCTTCAAAACAAGCTTCCAACGCTGCTGCGTTGGCGACAGGAACACCAATTGCGCACCGTTGGTTACGCCTGAAGGCATAAAGTACAAGGGCGTATTGGATTCCATAGTCCAGTCATCTGGAAGCGGGAACTGCCCTCCGCCAGCACGATCCGAGAGTTCATCCTCCCCATAGGAGACCCCTTCAGTGACACCACGAGTAGCTGCTTTTAAACGGTAAGCGTAATCATAAACAACCGTTTTTTCTGAGGAGCGCTGATAACTCCCCCATAAATTTGGCCCCACAAGCGCACCCAAGGTAGAGACCACACTGAGAACAACCAATAATTCAATTAATGTGAAACCAAAAGAAAGCCTAGCCAATTAAAAAACGCCCAGATCTTGCTCTTCAGACTCACCACCCTTCTCAGCACCCAACCCCAACGAGTACAGGGCATAAGGGCCCGCCTTGCCTGGTCTCTTATAATGGTAGGGCTGATCCCACGGATCACTAGGAACATCTTTCGACAAATAAGGGCCATCCCAATTTTTAATTCCTTCAGGCTTTAGTCTAAGTGCAGACAACCCCTGCACTGTTGTTGGGTAATAACCAACATCCAAACGATAGGTATCCAAACCAGATGAGATCAACTCAATCTGAGTTTGCGCAACCTTAATTTTTGACGAGCCAACCTTCTGGAATAGCTGCGGCCCTACCAGCCCCCCCAACATACCAATCAACACCAATACAACCAGCATCTCAATAAGGGTAAAGCCTTTATCGCTCTTACTTAACAACACACGTTCACCTTTACAGTTAAACCACCCTCAGATGGGGATATCATTCACCGACACGAGAGCGGACATGAGACTGACCATAATTCCACCAACGGCCAAGCCCATCACCACAATCACAGCAGGCTCCAACAGAGCCAGCACACGTTTTATGCCGTCGCGCATACGCCGCTCATACAAGCGAGCAATTTCTTCCATACTCAGCGGTAAGTGTGCTGACTTTTCCCCCACCGCGATCATCTGTACGACCAACTTTGGAAACACCGCCTCTTCGGCAAGCGCCTGCCCCAAAGTGCCTCCCTCACGAACTCTTGTCACGCACAGCGATATTTTGTTTCGAGTCGTCTCACGCCCAAGTGATTCACCCGACAGCATCAGAGCGTCCAACAGTAAAACACCACCAGGCAGAAGGCGTGCCATACTACTACAAAACTGCACAACCTCCCACGACTCCAATACAGAGCGAATAACTGAAATCCTCTGCAGTGCAGACCAAATAATCCGCTGTAATCGACCTGCAGACCACTCATAATAAGCCCATACTGCAGCACCAATAAGCCCCGCCCCCCAGAGCCAAAAATACTCACGTAAAAGTGATGATACAGCGACTAAAAAAGACATCGAGCCCCCAGAACCGGGCTCGACCATGGCACCAAATTTCGGAATAACGACCATAAAAAGAAACAACAAAACAGCAAAACAAACCCCCAACAGAAAAATAGGGTAGGTCATTGCTGACTTGATGTCCGCTTGCAGGGAGCTCTCTTCATCTAGGCGATCAGCCACCAAAGCTATTGAGCCAGCCAACTCACCATTACTCTCCCCCAGACGCAGTAGAGGCACGGCATAGCGAGGAAAAGATGTAGGCACGGCAGCAAAAGCATCGGAGAGCGACATACCAGACTGCAACATATCCACAACATTTGCCCATGTAGCCTTTAATACAGAGTCCTCCGTTGTCTCAATCACCGCATTCACAGCCTGATCCACAGCCATGCCGCTACGCCGTAAGCTTGCAAGCTCACGAAGATTGACCAGAAGCTCATCAACCGGCACTTTTAGGGCAATCGATCCAGGACCCACCTTAACGGTAAAAGGCTGAACACCACGCCCTTTTAGCTGCATGACGGCCTCCTCTCGATCTACGGCCATCACCCAACCACTAATCAAACTGCCCTGATCCCTGCGACCAGAGAAGTGATAATGTCTCACCCCGTCACCCTTAATACTTCAGAAACTGTCGTAGCCCCTTGCGACGCACGAAGCACACCATCCTCACGAAGGCCACGCATACCCTTGCCTTCTAACAAAGCACCAAGCGTGGCAGGAGAGGTAGAGACCGCATGTCTGATTTCGTCATCAACGGCAAACATTTCAAAAATAGCCATACGCCCTTTAAAGCCGGAACCCAAACACTCTTCGCAACCTTCGCCCTGAATAAAGTTAGCATCAGTTAACTCCTCCAACTCGGCCAAGTCATAACCCAACAAGTCAGCATTGGATGTACCGAGTGGATCCGCAACACCACAGCAAGAGCAATTTTTTCGCACCAGTCGTTGCGCCAATACACCCACAACCGAGCTTGCAAGCAGGTAATTTTCAACGCCCATGTCCATCAAGCGAACAAAGCTACTGGGCGCATCATTGGTATGCAGTGTGGTTAACACCAAGTGCCCGGTGAGCGCCGCCTGAACCGCAATTTCAGCGGTTTCACGGTCTCTAATTTCTCCGATCAAGATAATGTCTGGGTCTTGCCGAAGCACCGAGCGAAGTACCGAAGCAAAATCCAAGCCGATTTCCGGTTGAACCTGTATTTGTGTAATACCCGTAGACTGATACTCGACTGGATCCTCAACGGTTATTATTTTTATTCCATCTGCAGCCAAGTGTTCTAAGAACGTATACAGTGTTGTCGTCTTACCGCTTCCTGTCGGGCCAGTCACCAATACAATGCCGCTGGTTAGCGAGAGAATATCTTTCGTCAATTTCAAGTGATCACTAAGCATGCCAAGGCTATCGAGCCCGCCCACACCTTCATCTTTATCCAAAAGCCGTAATACAATATTCTCACCAGCCACACCTGGTGTTGTCGCCACTCGGATATCAAGGTCTTTACCTGAGACCCGCGTACGGATACTGCCATCTTGCGGCAGTCTCTTTTCAGAAATATCCAGATTCGCCATCAACTTAATTCTGGATATAATTGCAGCCTGCATCCCCAAGCCAGGGCGGTCAATCTCAACCAAAACACCATCAACCCGAACACGCACACGGAAAATACCGCGGTAGGATTCAAAGTGGATATCGGAGGCATTAGCGTCCATTGCCCGCTGAATGATGTCATTTACAAAATGCACTACAGGAGCCCCTACCGCCAAATCCGCTAAGGACACCTCATCATCAGCACGGTTCTCGATATCCAGCAAGCCCTGCAACTGACGCAGCTCATGCCCACCCACCAAAACAAGCTTGGCAGAACCTGAACACCTAGCCCTGACAGCGGCCCCAACAAAATCATCCTCAACATTTTTTACCGCCAGCCAGTAAATACCGCCGACATACCCCAAGGGGAAGGCTGCCTGACGCTCCCACCAGTCAGGTTCCATCCCTAAAAGGTCACCGGCAGTCTCAACGGAGGTCAACTCATTTAACTCAAGCCACTGCTGCAAGCGAGGCAACTCAAAGTATTCACTTTGAGCGGATAACAGATCATCCTCTGAAAATGCTCCCTGCCCCAACAATACGGAAAACAGCTCTCCTCCCTGGCGAGCACAGTAGGCTTTTGCCTGCTCTAAATCCTGAGCAGAAAGGCAACCTCGCTCCGATAAAACATCCAACAAAGAATTCACAAACATATATCTCAAAAAACAAGAACGAAGAAAATAGACAATCTTCCAGCTACCCTATAATCGGCACCACAGAAAATCTAAGAAATATAAAAAGACTCAAAGCCCCTCATTCACCCGGTCGCGCATCTCCTTACCCGGCTTAAAGTGCGGCACGTACTTGCCCGCCAACTCGACCGAATCGCCGGTTTTGGGGTTGCGGCCCACGCGCGGGGCCCGGTAGTGTAGGGAGAAGCTGCCGAAGCCGCGGATTTCGATGCGCTCACCCGACGACAGCATGGTCGACATGTGGTCGAGCATTAACTTAACCGCCAGTTCGACATCCCGGACAGACAACTGATCCTGCTGCTCTGCAATACGCTCAATGAGCTCTGACTTAGTCATAAGTTGACCACCATTCCGTGTTCTTAAGTCATTGTTTTCATTAAAGTATAAGCAGTTCTCCGGCGGGGAACAAGCCTGCAGTTGGAAGCACCCCTCGATCAAACACAAAACAGGCACTAATCCGCCGCGAGATACTCCGTCGCTGCAGCAATAAAGCGCTTAAGCTTTAGGTGCTCCCCCTGCCTCACAACAGCCACAACAAGAGACCAATCCAGATTGAGGTAATCATGAACGATCGCATTACGCATACCAATCGCCCCCTGCAGAGTAAGTGGATCAACACCCGTCACCCGACCCAGGGAAGACTCAAGTATCTCCAGCGCTTTTAGCGCGGTAGCCTTTGCCTCACCAAGCACCTGTCTGCCCGCCTTCTTGCACACATGCTTAGACAGACCAATACAGGATTCGACCAATACCTGCATGCTGCGTTCAACCGCATTGCGCTCTATAAAGGTAAGCGAACGCGCCTCCAATATTGACGCTATTTCTGCCAGCGACTCAAAATGCTCTGTCGTGTGCTCGAGCACCGACTCCGTATAAGCTTTATTCATCCCACCCTCCGAGCTGAGAGACAACAACACGTCAACCGTCTCACGACCAACCGATCAAACCCCAACCCTAAACACCCGCCTTTTGGTACTGCCAGTCATCCCATTTAGACCAAATCTTCTGGTATAACCAAGCCGTCTCTTTTGGCGTTTTATCAAGCAACAACAACCCTTCATCAATAATACTGACCGCCAGCGGCGGCGGCACATTATCAATATCAACAATCGACACCTCACCCCCAGACACATCTCGCCACGCCATCGCCAACAATTCAGCTCGCAGGCGATCACTCAGCGGATCAACCCGGCAAGTATAATAACTTACCGCCAGATCGTAGTCGCTCGCCAAATGCTGATCCCCCCTTGCCCGAGAACCATACAACCAAAGCCCACTAATCTCAGGGTCGCGCTCAGCCAAATCAATAAAACAACGCGTCAAATTATTCACACCCACCCCCAATCACCTTTGACCCAGTATAAGAGCCGCACAAGCCCCAAGCAATCGCGCCATTGTATTTCAGCAGGCACAAAAAAGGCGGGCCCGATCACTCGGGCCCGCCTTTTAAAGCGCTTAACTCTTTATAAAGAGTTAATTACTTATCCTGGCTCTTCATCTGTGCCTTGATCAGGTCACCGATGGTTGCAGCAGCAGGTGCTGTATCTGCTTGCTTGCCTGAATGCTCTTTAACCGCAGAGCGCTCAGCAATGCTGTCTTTAGACTTAACAGACAGATTGATGATGCGGTTCTTACGATCAACATTCAAGATAGCGGCTTCAACAGTATCGCCCTCTTTCAGAGCGTTGCGCGCGTCTTCAACCTTGTCGCGGCTGATTTCAGACGCCTTCAAAG
>Ga0209292_1004213_pt1 | contig 15318 bp, 16 predicted proteins | sample GOMGulsemesocosm_2_FD_184634 | JGI IMG/M metagenome (GOLD analysis project Ga0209292, IMG submission 184634) | Methane-oxidizing microbial communities from mesocosms in the Gulf of Mexico - GOM9C Gulf of Mexico (SPAdes) (version 2) | ecosystem: Environmental > Aquatic > Marine > Cold seeps... | reverse complement strand
TGCCATTGTCGTCGCGTACAAACTCGCCACCCGGTGGATCTTGCACATCGTCGGCAACGCCAGCCACCTCAAACGCCTTGGAGTTGGCGTAGGCAAGATGCCCGGACGCGTTCAGTGCAACCACTGGATGCTCGGACGAGACGGCATCCAGTTCTGTAAAGGTCAGCGCGTCCGGCCCGGTCTGAACGGCGGGATCGTAATTGCGCGCGACAATCCATTCACCAGCCGGGGTATGCGCAGCCATTTGTGTCAGATGCGCAAGCACCTCTGCCGTGGTGCTAAACCGGGCCATGCCTACGTATTCCATGGTCGCGTCTACAACCGAGCCAGCGACAGGGTGTACATGCGGATCGATAAAGCCCGGCATGATGGTTTTGCCCTGAAGGTCGACAACCTTGGCGCCATCCCCGGCTGCCTTACGCACCTCAGCATTGGTGCCCACGGCAAGGATAAGATTACCTCGGACGGCAATTGCCTCAGCCTCGGAGAACGCCGCATCAACCGTCAGCACTTTGCCGCCGGTGAATATGGTTGTCGTTTGGGCCTGCGCCTTTGCCCCTTGCGGAACTATGGCGGTAAGGCTGGCCATCGCCACGCCGGTCTTAAGAAAGTCGCGCCGCCCCATACGGGCAAAATCAATGCCCCAGTTGCAGGTCCAGCCATTGTTTTCTTCGGCTTCCGCCTTCATGGCTTGAAACCGCTTGTTCTGGGTAAACATCTGGTGAAATCCGCCAGAGCAACAGGCGCAGCCGTAGAATTCTCGTTTCATTCTGAAATCCCATGGTGTTCTCGTAAGAGAGAATGGTGCCTCCACCGATGGAGACGCTTTAATTCCACCACTAACTTAATGAATGTGCGGGCGCGATCAAGGCTGTGTCTTCCACTTTGGATGGCAGGTTGGTGTGGTTTTGAAGGTGGTTATACAGCGAAAGGCTGAAGCACGCCCCAGAGAACACCCGGGCGAAGAAAAATACGGTCAACTCTCGGTGGGATCAAGCTCCCGCAACCAAAAAACAAGGCCTCACAGCGATAATACGCTCGAGGACTTTTTCTTTGTGTTCGGCTGATGTCCGGTTTGTAAACCATCTTCAAAACTCCCTCTCATTAGTCATTCTGAACCCACATCACCCTTTTTGACGACGCTTTGCAAGTTGAGCACTGAGACTACAGCACATTCAGTCACAGGAAAATTTTGGAATTTCTGGGTGACCTACTAGTAACCAGCCAGGGCGTGAAGAAAATCCACCTCCGGTAGTCAAGGTCGGTTTGAGGTGCCCCGGTAATCCCCCATTTTTAATGGTGATGGATTCAGCCGGTCAGCGCAACACACAGTATAGGTCATGGGATTTAGAGGTGTGTGTGGATGGTGAAGCCGTTGCCGATGAATGAAGAAAAGAAGTCACTGATTTGGGAGGAATGGGAACGCGGGACGCCGATGGCGACTATTGCGCGTGTTATCGAGAAGCCACCCGCGACGGTATTCTCATATCTGCAATATCATGGAGGTATCCGGCCTCGCCGCCGACGACGGCGGCGGGAAGCCCCGGGCTTAGCGGAGCGTGAAGAGATCTCTCTAGGAATAGCGCACGGGCATGGTGCTCGATTCATTGCCGATATCTTAGCACGCAGCCCCTCAACGATATGTCGCGAGATCAACAAAACGGCGGTAGAGAACGATATCGTGCTAATGTGGCTGACAAAGCAGCCTGGCAGCGAGGAAGGCGACCAAAACCGTTTTTACTGAGACAAAACCAAATGCTCATAGATCTTGTTGAGGCCAAACTTTGCAAAAACTGGTCGCCTGAACAGATTTCAGGGTGGCTGAAGCTTACATACCCCGAGACCGAAGGGCTGCGTGTGTCGCCCGAGACGATTTACAAAAGTCTATTTGTGCAAACACGTGGCCTGCTGCGCAAGGAACTACGCAACCATCTCAGAAGCAAGCGTAAGTTCCGGCACGCTAAAGGTCATAAGCCAGGATCAGGGCAACAAATCGTCGAAGGAGTTTCCATTCGAGAAAGACCCGCAGACGTGGAAGATCGCGCGATCCCAGGGCATTGGGAAGGAAACCTAATTTGCGGCTCAAAAAACAGCTATATCGCGACGATTGTGGAGCGGCAGACGCGGTTCACGATTCTGGTAAAACTTAACGGAAAGAAGACGGATCACGTCGTTCCCGCGTTGGCGCGTCAAATGATCAATCTTCCTGATCAACTCAAACGAAGCCTAACCTGGGATCGGGGTGCCGAGCTGGCGTCACATCAAAAGTTCACCATTGCGACGGACATGGATGTTGACTTCTGCGACCCAAACAGCCCGTGGCAACGCGGAACAAACGAAAATACCAACGGACTTTCACGGCAATACTTTCCCAAGGGATCCTGTCTTGCCGGGTTCTCTCAGAATGAATTGGATGACGTCGCGCGGCACTTGAATAGTCGTCCACGAAAAACCTTGGGCTTCCAGTCCCCATCACATAGATTAGAGCAGGTGTTGCGCTGACCGGCTGAATCCATCACCAATGATTTTCGGGCGGATTACCCAAGAACGCCACCTATATTCACGCGAAAATTTCAAGCTCAACCGCACCGCCGCTCTCGCCTAGCGGATCAACTTTGATTAGCATAGGTTCCTGTTATTTTCGGCAAACTGAGATTAGTGCGAATTGGTCTGACAAAACCTGCGAGAACAATGTTTTTAGGAGTTTCAGGTTCTGGTTTCATACGTCCAGCTGTTCCAACTGGGCCATTGGGCCAAGAGCGTTCGGGTCGATGCGCATTTCGATGATGGCAGGTTTGCCTGAAGCACGCGCCTGGGCGAATGCGTCAATGAAGTCTGCATCCGTTTCAACTACAGCGCCGAAAGCACCGTAGCAGCGTGCTAGAGCGGCAAAATCGGGATTAACGATATTGGTTCCACTGGGGCGTTTTGGAAATTTCTTCTGCTGGTGTAGACGGATAGTACCATACATGCCGTTGTTTGAGATTAGAACAATCAGATTGGCCCCCTGTTCACAGGCAACGCCGAATTCCTGCATTGTCATTTGGAAGCAGCCATCACCTGCCAGGCAAATCACCTCTTGGTCAGGGCGATCGATCTTTGCGGCAATAGCCGCCGGCAATCCGTAGCCCATCGAGCCACTGGTCGGGGCCAGCTGGGTTTTGTAATCACGATACCGATAATACCGATGCAGCCACGCTGAGTAATTCCCCGCACCGTTGGTCAGAATGGCATTATCTGGAAGCACCTCATTAAGGTGCATTATCACGTTTTCCATCTTCAATCCGCCCGGAGTTTCCACAGGGCGTTGCCAGGTTTCATAATCTTGACGGGCGTCATTGGTCCATGCGCGGCGGCGGGGCGGTGGCGTTGCGTTCAGGCGCTGAGCGATCTGTTCAATCAAAAGCCCTGCATCGGCAGTAACGGCACAAGTCGGGTGATAGACACGACCCAATTCGTTGGGATCAGCATGGACGTGGACCAGTTTTTGCTCCGGGACGGGTGATTGAAGCAACGTGTAGCCACTGGTTGTCATCTCTCCCAGACGGGCGCCAATACTGAAAATATAGTCGGCGTCGCGTACACGCTTTGCCAGTTTTGGGTTGATGCCGATACCGACATCACCAACATAATTTGGGTGACGATTGTCAAGAAAATCCTGACACCGGAAAGAGGCACCGACAGGTAAATCTAGTGTCTCCGCGATGAATGCCATTGCCTTGGCTGCCGACGCGGACCAGTTACTGCCGCCGACAATCACCAATGGGCGTTCTGCCTTTTGCAGGTGGGCTAGAACGGACGTCACATCAGCCTCCGAGGCATGACCTGATGGTAGAACAGCTGCAGAAACAGCTGTGGCGTCGCAACTTGCGGACAACATGTCTTCGGGAAGAGACAGCACCACCGGTCCCGGTCGGCCCGATTGAGCAACCTGAAAGGCGCGCGCAATATATTCTGGAAGGCGATCCACTCGGTCAATCTCAGCCACCCATTTGGCCAGAGGCCCGAACATGGCGCGGTAATCTACTTCCTGAAACGCCTCGCGGTCTCGCTGGTCGCTGGCCACCTGGCCCACAAATAGGATCATCGGCGTTGAGTCTTGAAGCGCGACATGCACCCCAGCCGAGGCATTGGTCGCCCCAGGTCCACGCGTGACAAACGCAATGCCGGGCGCACCAGTCAATTTGCCATGGGCTTCGGCCATCATGGCTGCGCCACCTTCATGGCGGGTCACGATGTTTTCAATTCCAGAGTCATAAAGACCATCCAGCGCGGCCAGAAAACTCTCACCGGGTACGCTGAAAACCCTTTTAATGCCTTGTTTTTCGAGTGCTTCTACGAGCACCTTGCCGCCGTGTTTAAATTGACCCACGTTCGTACCTCATGTGTGCGATTTCAGGCGAAATCTTTACGATTTGCCAAGCTGGTTGCTGCATTCTCAAACCGGACGCGTGTCGCGGTACGGGCCCTTTCGGGATCTTGATCGCGAATTGCAGAAATGATCGCCTTGTGTTCGTTGATGACTGCGGGTTCAAATTCGCAGGTTGCTGCATTTTTTAGAAACGCCGAGCGCAAGTGCGTTTGAATGTTGGTTTCGATCATGTTGATCACGTCGCAGAAATATTCGTTGTTCGACGCCTCGGCAATAAGTCGGTAAAGCCGTAATTCGCCATCCACACGCAGTTCCAGCGCGGTCTCAGGGCCGGTTTCGTTTGCCGCGAGCATTTTTTGGAAGGCAGACGCGATCACTTCCATCTGGTCATCGCTTCGCAGTTCGGCAGCCAGTGCCGCTGCACCCGATTGCACAAAGGTCCTTAACTGCAACAGCTTCACGATCTCGCGCCTCTTTTCAAAGCAGGCGGGACTGATGCGAAATGATGTCCGGACTGTGCGTTCTGCAACAAAGGCGCCCACGCCGCGTTTGGCTTCGACAACACCGTCAAATTTCAGCAGGGAAATTGCTTCGCGTACAACCGTTCGGGCGACGCCAAAATTGGCCGACATTTCGGTCTCGCTGGGTAATTTCTCCCCGGCGGCCAGATCGCCGCTGGTAATGGCCGACATAATCGTTTGAGCAATCTCATCCGGTAGGCGGCGTGGCCGCTCGATTGTGTCGAATAAGTTCGTTTTTGCCATTTCGCCTCCAAGCGCCGCGTCTGACTTGATTCTCGTGATCCTAGGGCGCTGAGCCAATGTTCACAATGTCATAAAAACATAAAACAGGTTGTCAGACAACTGTTTTGCGGTATGGTCGCTTCAACTGGAGGATTCGGATGACTAAGAAGATCGCATTTGTGGGGCTCGGCGGTATGGGCCGGGGTGTTGTTAAGAACATTGCGCTGAAGGGCGGGGATGTGACAGCGCTGGATCTTGACGACGAAAAGATTGCCGAAGCTGAAGGCTTTGGTGCCAAACGTGGAATGTCGCCGACAACAATGGCGGCCGACTGTGACGTGTTCGCGGTTTGCATTACGACCGCGGAAGCAGTGCAAAACATGGCTTTGGGGCAGGGCGGTGTTCTTGACTGCATGAAGAAAGGATCAGTCTTCCTAGACCACACCACGGTGTCTGTGGCGCATGTTGAAAAGATGCGAGCAGAATGCGAAGCGCGCGGGTTGCAGTATTGCGAAGCGCCAATGACGCGCACTCCGATCCACGCAGATCGTGGTGAAGTGAACATTCTTTTCGGCGGTGACGAGAACCTGATGGAGGAGTTGCGCCCGACCTTTGCGTTCTATGCCGAAAATATTTTCCACGTCGGTCAGGCGGGGCATGCGGTTCGGCTAAAGCTGATCCACAATTTTATTGCTTTCGCTAATGTCGCCTCTTTCTGTGAAGGGTTTGCTTTGGCCGCTCGCGAAGGGTTGGATATGTCGAAAGTCATCGGCATCATTTCGGCGGCCGGCGGTAAATCCGGCATGATGGATCTATACGGCGAAAAGACACTGCGCCGGGATTTCACGCCCCATATGTCCCTGTCAAACGCGCAAAAAGACCTGCGCTATTATACCGAATTGCTGTCGGATGCCGGCCTGCCTGGTTTCATGGCGGATTCGGTTCACCAAACCTACGCGCTGGCCTCGATCATGGGGCACGGCGACGAAGGCTGCACAGCCGTCATCAAGGCTTATGAGGAGCTGACCGGAGTGGTCGCAAGTCTGGATGGCACCGACACCTAACAATAAATATCGCAACCAAAGGGAGGACTAACATGTTTAAAAAGTCACTTATTACCGGGCTGACTCTGGCCGCAAGTGTCACTGTGGCGAATGCAGACCAAGTAACGCTTCGATTGGCTCATTTTGCTGCTGAAACCCATCCGGGCCATGCGGCATCTGTTCAGTTCGCAGAGAATGTAGCGGCGCGCACCGACGGTGACGTCACAGTAGAGCTGTATCCAGCCAACCAGCTGGGCTCTCCGCCGGAACAGCTGGAACAAACCATTCTGGGTGCGATCGACATGAACCTACCCACCCACGGTGGTCTGGATAAATACGACCGCGCCCTGGGCACGGCAATGACGCCTTTCGCCTTCTCAAGCTACGAGCACGCCCATGAGGTTCTGGACGGCGAGTTCACGGATTGGGTTGCGCCTAAGCTAGAGGCCCAAGGCTTGGTGATGTTGTCGCATTGGGAATATGGTTTCCGCAATATTACCAACTCACAACACCCCATTAATACCCCTGCTGATGTCGCTGGCTTGAAGCTGCGGACACCGCCTGAGTTGCAGATCGTCGCAGCAATGGAGGGGTTGGGTGCCTCGACAACTCAAATCGCGTTCCCTGAGCTGCCAAATGCGTTGAACCAAGGTGTTGTGCAGGGGCAGGAAAACCCGGTTGGGGTAATCTATCACTATAATCTGAATGACTTTCAGGAGCACATGGCACTGACCCGTCACGTGTATAACGCTATGATCCATGTGGTGAACAAAGACACATGGAACCGCCTGTCACCAAACCAACAGCGTATCGTTCGCGAAGAAAGTATAAAAGCTGGCACCATGATGCGCACGGCTGTTCAAGCGCAGGAAGGCAAGGAAATTGCTGGCCTGATCGAACGCGGCATGAAAGTGACTGAACCCGATCTGGCGCCTTTTGCCGCCAAAATGAGCGAAGCGCGTGCCCGTGTAGCCGAGTACAGTGGCCAAGAGAACATGGATAAGTTCTTGAACCTGCTCGACTAACGGTCCGGTGAAAACGCTATTGCGTCGCCCGCCGGCGCAATAGCACCCCAACGCGGCGTGGACTGCGGCACCTCAAATTTCGGAAAACCAATGACAACTTTCTTGATACTGGGCACGCTTGTCCTGCTGATCGTAATCGGCGTGCCGATTGCCTTCGCTTTGGGCGTCACAGCGGTCGGTTTCTATGTTTTGCAAGGCGACTACTTCATCCTGACGATGTTGCCGCAACGGATGTTTTCCGCCACCACCAGTTTTACACTTCTGGCCATCCCCTTCTTTATTCTTGCGGGGAACCTGATGAACTCTGGCGGGATCACGCATCGGATATTCCGGTTCGCAGACGCCTGCGTCGGTCATATCCGGGGCGGCCTTGGGCAAGTGAACGTTTTGGCGTCGCTCTTCTTTTCAGGCATGTCCGGAGCCGCAGTAGCAGACGCCGCAGGTCTTGGCCAAGTCGAGCTAAAGGCGATGAACGAGCGCGGATACGACCGAGATTTCTCGGCTGCGATTACGGCGGCCTCGTCCACAATCGGGCCGGTTTTCCCGCCTTCGATCCCGTTTGTTCTCTATTCATCGATCACCGGTGTTTCAGTTGCCAAACTGTTCCTCGCCGGTGTTATTCCAGGCGTCCTGATGGCATTGGCACTGATGATCGCTGTGTATATCGTTGCGCGCCTTCACAAGATGCCGCGCCGGGATCACATTGATTGGCGCGAGATCCTAGTCAGTGGTCTGGACAGTCTTTTGTCCTTGATGACGCCGGTCATTATCATCGCGGGCATATTTGGCGGCATTTTCACGCCAACAGAGGCGGGCGTTGTTGCAACGGCTTACGCCCTGGTTTTGTCGATGCTGGTGTACGGCGAAGTGAAGCCCCGCGACTTGCCGGGCATCGTCTGGGACAGCTTGATCCACACTATCCGAGTGATGTTTGTGATTGCAGCAGCTGGATTCTTTGGATGGTTACTGATCCAACAACGCATTCCAAACCAGCTAGTCGAGGCCATGCTTGGGTTTTCAGACAGCCCTGCGATCATTCTGGCCATCATCGTCGTAATCCTGCTTGTCTTGGGAATGTTTCTTGAGGGGATCGCCGTGATCGTGCTGACGGTCCCCTTGTTTCTGCCGGTCATCACAGAAATCGGTGTCGACCCAATTCAGTTTGGGGTGATCATGATCATGTGTTCGATGGTCGGACTGCTGACCCCGCCCGTTGGCATGGTCTTGTTCGCCGTCAGTTCGATTGCCGACATTACTGTTGGACGTCTGTCCAAGGCCCTTGTGCCTTACTTGTTTGGGCTCTGTGTCGTCTTGCTTGCAGTCATAACAATTCCGGCCATTTCGACGCTGCTGCCGAACCTTGTGATGGGGACCCGCTGATGCAAAAGCTCGAAGATTTCACCGCGTTGTTGATGCGCACCGTTGCCACTCTTTCACTGGTCCTGTTGTTTCTGTTGATCTTGATCAACGTCATTGCACGTACTTTTGAATTGGCCAGCTTCGCCTGGTTTGACGAGATCGTCCGCGGTAGTTTTGCCTATATGGTATTCTTTGGCGCGGCGTCGCTGTGGCTAAAGCGGGACCACTTTCAAGTGGATTGGCTTGAGCAATCGCTTGGCAATGCCAAGGCTCAATGGCTGTTGCGCACTGTGATCGCAGTCCTGTGTTTAGGGTTCCTGGGTGTGATGACATTCTATGGTTGGATTTTGTTCAACAAAGCCAACGCAATGACGCCAATTTTGCAGATCCCAGAACGGTTGTTCTATGCCGCAATTCCAATCTCAGGCGCAGTGATGGCGGTGCACTCCATCGTTGTCTTGGTCGCTGAGACTCGAAAAACTTTCTTAAAGGAGAAAAAGATAAAATGATTTACGATCACCGCACTTATACCTGTCGTCCAGGCACAATAAAAAAACACATGAAACTCTATCAAGAGTTCGGTTGGAACACCCAGTCAAAGCATCTTGGCTACCCGGTGGTTTACGGAGCTACGGAAACAGGTGACGTGAACTCTTATGTTCATATCTGGGCGTTCAAAGACGCCGCTGATAGGGCCACTAAGCGGGCCGCGATGGCTGCTGATCCGGACTGGCAGGTGTTTCTGAAAAAGAGCGCCGAGGCAGGAAATCTGGTATCGCAGAAAAATTCAATCCTGACACCAGCAGCATTCTTCGAGCCACCGAAGCAGCCCGAGTAAGCCTCTTATCTCAATCGCCCAAAACGATGTGTTCGACCGTTGGATCGGACATCAGTGCGAGAAGCGTTTTTGTTTCTTCGCCGTTTTGGGCGCGCTGAGGGGATGCCAGGGCGGCATTCATCGCGGCCTCATCCTCGTACCGCATATCGAGGATGAGCTGCACGTCCGCAAGAGACGGGTCACTGCTGGTCGGGATCAGCGCATCAACGGATGAAATACAAGGGAAATCCCGAATGAGAGGCAGCATTCTGGTGTCGAGGTGTTCAACAAAAGCGGTTCCATTTTCGGCAGGTAGCTTGCCGCGAAAAATCGCCATACGTATTAGCATTTTGGTCTCCGATAGCCTGTTTTAATCGCCAATCGTAAGAAGATTAATTTAATATTGTCAAGTACTTAGGGAGAGAATCTATGATTAATTATCAAGCTCTGATTGCAGGGGTATCCATGTCTTTTGTCGCGGCTACAGCCATGGCTGCTGACTATCCGGCAAAAGATGTAACGATGATTGTTCCATGGTCCGCTGGCGGTGGTACCGACACGATTGCCCGAAGCCTGGTTGCTGAGGCCAAAAACTGTTTTGGGGCAAATATCAACGTCGTTAACAAAACAGGTGCTGTTGGCGCTGTAGGCATGGGAGCAACCTCTACTGCGCGCAATGATGGCTACACAGTTGGATTGATCACCTTCAATCTCTCGTCATATGGCCCACTGGGTCAGACGGATCTGAGCTATCGTGATTATGATCTGATCCAATTGATCAACCAGAGCCCTGGGGCAATCTCGGTAGCGGCAAATTCTGAATGGCAGACGCTGGATGACCTGATGGCGTACAGCAAAGAAAACCCTGGTGTGGTCACGGTCGGCCACTCAGGAACAGGTGGGGCTTGGCATTTGTCCGCCGCGGCTTTGGCGACGGAACATAAGGCCGACTTTAACTACGTACCGTTTGACGGATCGGCAAATGTCCGCACGGCGTTGCTGGGCAACCACGTCGCCGTAGCTGCTACAGGCATCGACGAGATGAAGCAACTACTGGAGGCCGGAGAAGTGCGTGTTCTTGCTGTAAATGCCCTTGAGAGGGCAGATGCATTTCCTGATATTCCAACTGTGTCCGAAGCTGGCTATGCGATTGGGGCTCCGATCTATGATTGGCGCGGCTTGGCAGCCCCTAAGGGCATGAAGCCAGAGGTCCGCGACCAGATCGTGCAGGGCTTCAAAGCCTGCTTTGACTCGGCTGGTTTCCAGGCGCTTGCAAAGGAACGTGGCCTGCCGTTGGTCTACAAAGGCCCGGCTGATTTCGAAGAGTTCCTTGCAAACATGGAAGCAAGTCTGGCCACCGCAATTACTGACCTTGGCATTGGCAATTGATCCGTTCCGACGATCATAAAGGCGAGGCTCCCGTTGTGGGGGCCTTGCTTGAAAAGACCGTGCTTGTCATTCTTATTCTACTTGCCGCCACGGTGTTTCACATGGCCGGAGATTTCAGCGACGGTACGCCCAGTGGCGGCCATGTCTTTCCTAGATTGGCTTCGGGGACTGTTTTCGCCATGGCCACTATCGCACTATTTCAACCGCAAACAGGCGGTTACGAAGTAGAAATGACGCTGAAACCCTTTGTAGTTGTTGGCCTAACGCTAGCCTTCCTGCTTTTGATGCCATCCGTCGGCTATCCCCTGGTCGCGCCTTTGTGGATTGGCGCAACGATGTGGATTTTTGGACTTCGAAACTTTGCTGCCATTGTGCTGATTGCCTGCGGCCTAAGTGCCATCGCCTGGATTTTGTTGTCTCGTCTTGCTTTTGCACCACCGCCAGCTGGTGTGTTCGACGTCTTTCTCTAAGGATTACCTAAATGGAATCGCTGAACATCGTTCAGGGCATGATCACGGTTGTGAGCGACCCGATAACACTTCTCTTTATTGTTCTTGGGGTTATCGCAGGCGTATTTGTAGGCGCTTTGCCGGGTCTCACGGCGACAACTGGCTGTGCCCTGCTTTTACCGTTCACGTTTGGGCATGAACCGCTGCAGGGTATCTTGATGCTGGTAGGGGTGTTCTGCGGCGGTATTTACGGAGGGTCGCTGTCAGCAATTCTGTTGCGCACCCCCGGAACGCCGGCGGCGGCAGCGACGATGATCGACGGATTTCCGATGTCTGAAAAGGGCGAGGCTGGACGCGCGATTGGATTGGCGACAGTTGCCTCCTTTGTTGGGGGAACCGTCGGAGCGCTTATAATGACGATGCTGGCACCGCAATTGGCTAAGCTTGGGCTTGCCTTTGGACCGCCCGAGTTTTTTGCCCTGACCCTATTCGGGCTAGCGATGATTGTGGCCGTGTCGGGCGATAGTCTGGTGCGGGGTGTTTTGGCAGCCTCTATAGGGATGTGGATCACCACGATCGGTTTTGATCCTATTGCAGGCTCGGCCCGCTACACGTTCGGAATGCGAAACCTGTTGGGGGGCGTGGAGCTGATCCCCATTTTGGTTGGGCTTTTTGGGGTCACTCAAGTGTTGCTACGGGCGGAAAAATTACTTGTTTTCCCCAAAAGAAAAAGTGGTGAACGCTACCTGCCTACTTTCGCAGATTTGGTGCTCACACGCTGGACCGCCGTCAAATCTGCAGTAATTGGTGTCTTCGTCGGTTCAGTCCCCGGCGCGGGCTGCGATATAGCTGCCTTTGCTGCCTATTCTGAGCTGAAACGCAGCGAAGGGGGGGACTCGGACCTTGGTACCGGCAATCCAAAAGGCATTGTGGCCCCCGAAGCAGCCAACAACGCGGCAACAGCAGGGGCGTTGATCCCGATGCTGTCTCTTGGCGTGCCGGGTGATGCTGTGACTGCTGTGCTTCTTGGGGCGCTGACGATCCACGGATTCGAACCCGGTCCGGTCTTCTTCACCTCAAACCTGGATCTCATTTACGCTTTGTTTGCGGGAGTGATCCTGGCGCAGGTCGTGTTACTGGTGGTGGGGTTAAGTCTGACAGGTCTATTTGCGCGTTTGATCCAAATTGACCAACGCATCATGATCCCGATGATACTATTTTTATGTATGATTGGATCGTATTCGGTGCGCTACAGTCTGTTTGATATGTATGTAGCTCTGATATTCGGATGTGTCGGCTTTTTGTTTGAAAAAGTGCGTATTCCCTTGTCGCCGCTATTGCTAGGGGTGGTTCTGGGGACGTTATCTGAGCAAAATCTCCGGCGCTCTTTGATCATATCGCACGGAGATCTCATGATATTCTTGCAGCGCCCTGTTTCATTGGCCCTGACTTTAGGCGCTATTGCAGCTATCGTGTTCATGCTGGTCCGAGCACGCCGATCATCTGCGATGACTGAGTGACAAATCATGGAGAGATGTGGTAGCGGACGCGTTCGTTCGCGCTCGCTTGGGTTTAGCGTATCGACTGACTACCTATTGGACAACCGCGAAATAGCGCCAACAATTACCGGAGCTGTCAGACGAAACCCGCTTGAACCAGAGCAAGGTGGTTTCGTAGCTTTGCTGGGTAATAAGACGTTCCCCATTTTGCTACTTCATTACCAGCCCAGAGATCATTCGCCTCGCGGTGATGATGCCTGTTTGATTTCCGTCGTCACTTCACTATGTTGAAGACCTGCTGCATAAGCGCAGCATCGAGATTTGGTCTTGTCACGCTTGCGTTCCGGCCCCTCAATTCATTTAGGCGACCTTTCGTTCGAAGGCCAAGGGGCTTTTACCACCCAGCGAAGAGCGCCGCTGTCGTGGATTATTGAAGCCATTAATATACTGGAATATCGCCCCTTCCGCGTGGCGTCTGGTGCCCCAAGGCTTGCGCCAGATCTGCTCTGCTTTGAGGGATTTAAAGAACGTCTCGACCATGCGTTGCCTGACAGGTGATGTTACATGCCAGAAAGGTTTCTTTGCAGGCCAAACCCCTTCTCGGCGATGTAACATCACCTGTCAGGCAACGCATGTTTCTGAACCCACTTATGCAGGGTCGAAAGAGACCGGAACTAAATCTCAACAAGACCATGTTTTGGAGGACAGAACGTTATTCCTGCAGCTGAACGATGACCTTGATCAGATCCGCGCGTTCCTCAGCTAGGCCGTTAAACTGGGCGGCCAATTCATCCAGTGTAAGTACCGTGGAGCACAGGGCCTCTGCATCGATCAGGTTGTCACGAAACGCCGCCATGACCCAGTCAAAGTCAGCTTTTAGTGCGTTACGACTACCGATCAGGCGCATTTCTCGTTTATGAAACTCCGGATCGTTGAAGGTGATATTGTCTTTGACAACACTGACCAAAACATAGGAACCCCCGTGGGCGACGGCTAGGAAACCTGCCTCGATGGCGGCGCCATGTCCGGTGGCATCAAACAAGATGTCGTATCCTTCACCGTTCGTCGTCGAGATGGCGTCTTCGACACTGGTGTACCCCGGAGAAAACCCAAACTTATCTGCCGCCATGGCAAGACGTTCAGGGCTGAGGTCCAGCAACGTCACGGTTGCGCCTTTAAGGCGCGCAAACAAAGCCGTACCGATACCAATAGGTCCAACACCGGTCACCAACACATTGTCGCCCTTGGACACGCCCGAACGCTGCACAGCGTGTGCACCGATGGCCAAGAACTCGACCATGGCTGCTTGGATCGCCGACAAACCCTCGGCGGCGTAGAGGTTGTCAGCAGGCACTGCCAACTGTGGGATCAACCCGCCATCGCGATGCACGCCCAAAACTTCGATGTTGTAGCAACAGTTGGGCTTGCCGCGTTTGCAGGCCCGACATTCACCACATGTCAAATAGGGGTTCACCACAACCAGATCGCCTGCCGCCCAACCTTCACCATCACGTGCGACATGGCCGCTTAGCTCGTGGCCGATAACCCGCGGATAGTTGAGGAAGGGGTGCTTCCCTTCGAGAATATGATAATCGGTCCCGCACAGACCCACGGCGCAGATGTCAATCAACACCCAGCCATCCGGAACCTCATTTACGACTGAGCGAGGTTCTAGCGCAAAATTTCCCGGCTCGACGACCACTCCTGCTCGCATTGTTTCGTTGCTCATTTGGATCCTCCTCGCGGTGCCCACCCATCAGGCAATGTCCCCTTGATGATCAGGCTCAGAATGTCGTCTTTGTTCACATCGTCGATGTGGAACGTACCTACATTTCTCCCCTTGTTCATCACCATAACACGGTCACACAGGTCAAAGACGTCATGCATATCGTGACTGATCAGGAAAATGCCGATGCCTTCGTCTTTCAGGCGCAGCGTTAGATCGGCCACCATCGCCGTTTCTGATGGCCCAAGTGCTGCAGTCGGCTCGTCCATGATCAATACTTTAGCTTGGAAGTAGATCGCGCGGGCAATGGCGATCACCTGCCGTTGCCCGCCAGACAGCTTTGCGACGGGGTCTTTGAGATTTTTGAAATTCGGGTTCAGCTGACGTAGCGCGTCTTGCGCCTCGGCGTGCATGCGTGCGTCGTCGAGATTTCCGAAACGAGACTTAAGCTCGCGCCCAAGAAACAGGTTTTGGGCTGCATCCAGATGGTTGGCCAAAGCCAAAGTCTGATAGATTGTTTCAATGCCATATTTTTTGGCATCATGCGGAGATTTCAGCTCGGCCTCATGGCCATTCACATAGATCTCGCCGCCATCGGGTATCATCGCCCCAGACAGGATTTGCATGAGGCAGGATTTTCCAGCCCCGTTGTGACCCAACACACCGACAACCTCGCCCGGATAAAGTTCTACTGAGACACCTTCAACAGCATGTATGCCGCCAAAGTGTTTGTAGATCTCTGACATCTGCACCAGAGGCGGCTCTTGAGTGTTTGCGTCCAACATATTTCGTCCTATCGGGAATTCGAGTTGGGCCAGCAAGGCTGCGTCCGCTGGCCCAGGCACAATCAGTACAAAACGTTTTGTGCTACAGGGGTGTCGATGTTGTCTTTCGTG
>Ga0209292_1004211_pt1 | contig 15324 bp, 13 predicted proteins | sample GOMGulsemesocosm_2_FD_184634 | JGI IMG/M metagenome (GOLD analysis project Ga0209292, IMG submission 184634) | Methane-oxidizing microbial communities from mesocosms in the Gulf of Mexico - GOM9C Gulf of Mexico (SPAdes) (version 2) | ecosystem: Environmental > Aquatic > Marine > Cold seeps... | reverse complement strand
CTTAACTCACCCCAAGTACGATTGACCATACGACCACGTTTAACAGCTGGCCGCTCTTGCAATGCTTTCGCCCAACGCATTACATGGGTATATTTTTCAGCATCAATAAACTCAGCCGCATCATAGGCATAACCCAACACTAAACTGCCATACCAAGACCAGATTGCAATATCGGCAATGCTGTATTCATCACCACAGAAATAACGATTATCAGCTAAATGACGATCTAGCACATCTAACTGGCGCTTAACTTCCATGGTAAAACGATCGATACAGTATTCAATTTTCATCGGTGCATAAGCATAAAAATGGCCAAAACCACCACCTAAATAAGGTGCACTGCCCATTTGCCAGAACAACCAAGACATACATTCAGTACGTTTAACCGGATCACTCGGTATTAATGCGCAAAATTTTTCAGCAAGATAAAGCAAAATAGCACCAGATTCAAACACTCGTTGCGGTTTATCATTATCAGTCGTTGCACTGTTATCCATTAATGCAGGAATTTTTGAGTTAGGATTTACATCCACGAAACCACTACCAAACTGATCGCCATCGCCAATCTTAATCAAAAAAGCATCATATTCAGCGCCAGTGAAACCTAAAGCTAATAACTCTTCCAACATAATTGTTACTTTCACACCATTCGGTGTCGCTAACGAATAAAGTTGCAATGGATGCTTGCCAACAGGTAACTCTTGCTCATGAATTGCACCAGCAATCGGGCGATTAATACTTGCCCAGGTTCCACCACTTTCAGAATTCCATTGCCAAACCTTAGCTGGAGTATATTCCATTTCATTACTCATAATTTATTACCTATTGGGAAAGTTATAGACAGTCATCTCACTTACATAAGCAAATAACATATTCGGTATCTTTGATGCCAAATATACAAGATGCAGATAATTATAGACAATAAAAAACCTCGTAAATACGAGGCTTTAAATTAGTTAAAAATTAATAACTTAATTCCGATTTAGAAAGGAATGTCATCATCAAAATCAGCCGAAGGTTCGTTAAAACCTTGTTGTGGTGCTGGCGCTGCTTGTTGCTGTGTAGGTGCTTGATTATATCCGCCTTGCTGAGCAGCAGGAGCCGCTTGTTGCGGAGCTTGATTATAAGCAGGCGCAGTCTGTTGCTGTGCTGGAGCTTGATTATATCCGCCTTGAGGTGCTGCTGCAGCTTGTTGAGGTTGACCCCAACCCGCATTACCACCTTGTTGAGGTGCTTGGTTATTATAACCGCCGCCACTTTGACCTTGTTGGCCACCTTGACGAGAACCAATCATCTGCATTACACCGTTAAAGCCTTGTACAACAACTTCAGTTGTAAAACGGTCTTGACCATTTTGATCTTGCCATTTACGTGTTTGCAATGCGCCTTCAATATAAACTTGTGAACCTTTACGTAGGTACTCGCCCGCGATTTCAGCTAACTTACCGAATACAGCAACACGATGCCATTCAGTTTTTTCACGCTGCTCACCGGTTTGTTTATCTCTCCATGACTCACTTGTCGCGATAGTTAGGTTAGCCACTGCGCCACCATTTGGAAACGAGCGGATTTCAGGATCATTACCTAAATTACCAAGAATTATTACTTTATTTACGCCACGACTGGCCATGCTAGCTCCTGTGCTGTTCACGAACCAGGTTCAAAGCCTGGTCTATTTCAAAATCTTTGGACGCTTTTAAATAAGCGACCTGCTCTTCTAATACTACTACAGCTTCCTGAATACCTGAAAGCGATATTAGTTTTTCTGCAATTAATTCTGCTTCACGCTGGTTTTTTATCTCTACAGAGATAGTGTGAGCGGTGACTTGACCAACATTTTCTAAACCTTTAGAAATGCATAACCACGCCAACATGACCACAGCCATGACCAAAAAAAGCCCTTGTGAGCCGAGTGAGCTATATAAGCTACCCGCTATAATACCACCACAAAAAGCACCCGCAAATTGACTGGTCGAATAAATTCCCATTGCCGAGCCTTTCGCACCAGCCGGTGCAGACATCGAAATCATTGCTGGCAATGAAGCTTCTAAAAAGTTAAAGGCTGTAAAATATAAAACTATCGCTAAAGCAAATAACCAAACACTGCCACCAGCAAACGCCATAACGCAAAGTGCCAGCATCATCAATGCAATAGCAAATAAGAAAAATTGTTTATTCATCTTCTTCTTAGCGGCAATGATCAACATCGGCACCATTAAGATGAATGATAATAACAGCGCAGGAAAATAGACCCACCAATGATGATCTCCGACTAAACCAGCCCCTTCAAGCTCAAATGGCAGTGCCACAAATACCGCTGTTAACGTTAAATGTAATAGGAAAATACCCGCATCCAAACGTAATAGTTGTGCGTTTTTCAACATCGCCTTTAATTTTGTCGCGTTACTACTGGCATCACCAGATGGCGCTTTGCTGGTCGAGTTTGGCACCACATAATGCACGATTAATATACCGACTAACGCAAGCACAGCTGTTACATAAAAAATGCCTGACAAGCCAACCCATTGAGCCAACACAGGACCCGCGACTAAGGACACAGCAAAAGACAAACCAATGCATACGCCAATGACGCCCATCACTTTAGGTCTTTGCTGATCGCGTGTTACATCCGCAGCCAACGCTAAAATAGCACTTGCGACAGCCCCCGTACCTTGTAAGAAACGTCCAACTGCTACGCCATAGACAGATTCAGCATTCGCTGCAACTAAACTACCAATAAAAAATAATACAAGCCCGCCAATGATCACAGGCTTGCGACCAACTCGATCAGATAATTGCCCCATCGGGATCTGTAAAACAGCTTGAGTTAGGCCATAGGCACCAATAACGATACCGACCCACAATGGGGAATAACCGTCTAATTCACGCCCATATATCGCAAAAATAGGCATGATCATAAATAGCCCTAACATGCGTAAGGCAAACACCAAAGCCAATGACATTGCTGCTTTTTGTTCTAATTTTGATAAACCCACATCACCCATAACTGTTCCATTTTACTGTCAAAATTCGCGCCGCCATACTAACACGTCCATACTCAGACAAATAAATATTATTTGCCAGATCCCAATCTCAACATCCATACTTTAGTATGAACTCAAAAATAAAAAATAACTGCAAAATCCTAGCAAGCCAATAAAAGACAAAACAAAAAGCCAATTATTGAAGATTTTTTGATTTTACATAGTAAAAATATTCATAAAAAACGAGTCCAAGGCAGCAAGTTAACTAAATTAAGCCGAGCATGACAACACAACTCGTCATATACCTAGTTGACTCAATAACATGATGTAGCTAAGGTTAACTTGTATTGATTTAAGATTTACCCATTTAAAAAGAAATAAACCTATTTTCTTATGATTTTTGACCAAGACTTTAGTGGTAATAAATATTATGCCAGCACAGTGTAATTCAAACTTGAAATAAGTCATTTTTTCTGGGAAATTTTTATAATGCCATGCTCAGAGATATGGATATCATTAAACGAACTAAAGGACTTAGTCAGATGTCAGATTACCCAAATGTGATTTTACTATCACAACCTAGCCTACAAGTTGCCACTTTGGTTTCATGTTTACGAGTGAAGCTAGATATTCCCGTTGCGCAATTAAGGGAAGTAACAGAATTAGAAGACATTAATATCAACGATGATCTACTGCTATTAGTTGATACAGATAATTTAACCCCCGCTTCACAAGAACAACTAAAGAACCGATTAAAGCAATTTCACGGCGGCTTTCGCCTTGCGCTTATAAACCTTGATGATACAACGCCAATGGAAGATATTTCTACCTGGCCGTCTATTTTCGGAGTATTCAATAAGCGTGATGAACTTGATACCGTTTGCAAAGGTATAGAGAAAATTATTGAAGGTGAATTTTGGATGCCAAGGCAAACATTAAGCTCACTCATTTCAATTTATCGCTCTGAGAAAACTATAGAGCGTGAGAAAAAACCCGAACTCACCATTCGCGAACAAGAAATTCTGCGCCAACTAATGACAGGCGCATCAAACTCAGAAATCGCCGATACACTTTATGTCAGCGAGCATACTATTAAATCGCACCTTTATAATGTCTTCAAAAAAATCAAAGTGAAGAACCGTTTACAAGCAGTTTCTTGGGCTAAGGACAGCTTAATTTAAACCCATTTGTAAATAAAAGTACCGCGTCATCGATGCGGTATTTTTGTTTTCAGACCTAACAACTCTACCTACCAATCAACAAATTATGCGATACTAGCTGATTATTTTTCGAGTGTGAGTGATGCATGGACCAGATCGTAGTTAGGGGCGCACGTACCCACAACCTAAAGAACATTGACGTAGAATTACCGCGCGATAAATTGATTGTTATCACCGGATTGTCTGGCTCAGGAAAATCATCACTGGCTTTCGATACCTTATACGCAGAAGGCCAACGCCGTTATGTTGAATCCCTTTCTGCTTATGCTCGCCAATTTTTATCGCTGATGGAAAAACCCGATGTCGACCACATCGAAGGTTTATCTCCAGCTATCTCTATCGAGCAAAAATCCACATCGCACAATCCAAGATCGACCGTCGGTACGATCACCGAAATTTACGATTATCTGCGTTTGTTATTTGCCCGTGTTGGTGAGCCACGCTGCCCAACTCACGGTGCGCCACTGGCCGCACAAACCATTACTCAAATGGTTGACCATGTATTGTCGTTAGAAGTTGGGCGCAAGTTAATGCTACTTGCACCAATCGTCAAAGCACGTAAAGGCGAACACGTTAAGACATTAGCTAATCTCGCAGCGCAAGGTTATATCCGCGCGCGTATTGATGGTGAAGTTTGTGATTTATCCGATCCTCCTACATTAGATCTACACAAGAAACACACCATTGAAGTGGTTATCGATCGCTTTAAAGTGCGTGAAGATTTACAACTGCGTTTATCGGAATCATTTGAAACTGCACTGAACTTATCTAGCGGTACCGCTTATATCGTTGATATGGACGATACCAAGATAGAACCAATCGTATTCTCTGCTAACTTTGCTTGTCCACATTGTGGTTACAGCATGGCTGAATTAGAGCCGCGTATTTTCTCTTTCAATAATCCAGCAGGTGCTTGTAATACTTGTGACGGTTTAGGTGTGCAACAGTATTTTGATCAGCAGCGTGTGGTCATCAATCCAGACATTAGTCTTTCTGGTGGTGCTATTCGTGGTTGGGATCAACGCAACTTCTATTATTATCAAATGCTCACTTCGCTAGCGCAGCATTATAGTTTTGACTTAACGAAACCTTTCAATGAATTATCTACCGATGTACAAGCTTACATTCTGCACGGTAGCGAAGGCGAAGACATTGAGTTTAACTATGTAAACGATCGTGGCGACATAGTAGTACGCCGTCATCCATTTGAAGGCATTATTCCTAATATGCAACGTCGCTATCGGGAAACAGAGTCAAACGCGGTGCGTGAAGAATTAGGCAAATATTTAACGACCAAGTCTTGTGCAACTTGCTCTGGTTCTCGTTTGCGTGAAGAAGCGCGCCACGTTTATATAGCCGAAACAACATTGCCGCAAATAGCTACCATGGCGATTGGCGAAGCTTACGATTTCTTCAACAACATGAAACTAGCTGGCCAGAAAGGTCAAATAGCCGAAAAGATCCTCAAAGAAATTTGCGATCGTTTAGGTTTCCTAGTTAACGTTGGTTTAAATTATTTAAGCCTAGAGCGCAGTGCCGATACCCTTTCTGGCGGTGAAGCGCAGCGTATTCGATTAGCGAGTCAGATTGGGGCTGGTTTAATGGGGGTTATGTACGTACTTGATGAACCATCAATAGGACTGCATCAACGAGATAACGAACGATTATTAAAAACCCTAGTACATCTACGTGATCTGGGTAATACCGTCATCGTCGTTGAACACGATGAAGACGCGATCCGCGCTGCCGATTATGTATTAGATATTGGCCCAGGTGCGGGGGTGCATGGTGGTGAAATTGTTGCGCAGGGTACTTTCAAAGATATATTAAATAATAAAAATTCACTCACTGCTGATTACCTCAGTGGCCGTAAAGAAATCGCTATTCCAGCAGAACGCACACCATTAACGGATAAATGGGTACACCTAAAAGGAGCCAGAGGTAACAACCTTAAAAACGTTGACCTTTCTGTGCCTGTAGGTGTAATGACTTGTGTGACAGGGGTTTCTGGTTCCGGTAAATCGACGCTAATTAACGATACTTTCTTTAAATTAGCCCACACCGAATTAAACGGGGCAACCACAGCAGTTCCAGCACCTTATGACTCAATTGAAGGTTTAGATCAATTAGATAAAGTGGTCGATATCGACCAAAGCCCAATCGGTCGTACGCCGCGTTCTAACCCAGCAACCTATACTGGTATTTTCACTGCAATCCGAGAAATATTTGCAGGGACTCAAGAAGCTCGCTCTCGTGGTTATAAACCCGGTCGTTTCAGTTTTAACGTTAAAGGTGGCCGCTGCGAAGCCTGCCAAGGTGACGGTTTAATTAAAGTGGAAATGCATTTCTTGCCCGATGTATACGTCCCTTGTGATAGTTGTAAGAGCCAACGTTATAACCGCGAAACACTGGAAGTACGCTACAAAGGCAAAAACATCCACGAAGTGCTGGATATGACAGTCGAAGCCGCCAATGAATTTTTTGCTCCGATCCCACCTATTGCACGCAAACTGCAAACCCTAATGGATGTGGGCTTGTCTTATATTCGCTTAGGTCAATCAGCTACCACGCTTTCCGGTGGTGAGGCTCAGCGTGTGAAATTGGCGAAAGAATTATCCAAGCGCGATACCGGCCAAACCTTGTATATTCTCGATGAACCAACGACTGGTTTGCATTTTCATGATATCCAACAGTTATTACAAGTTCTCCACAGACTGCGTGACCACGGCAATACCATAGTGATCATCGAGCATAACCTGGATGTAGTTAAAACTGCTGATTGGGTTATCGACCTCGGCCCTGAAGGCGGCAGCGGTGGTGGTGAAATACTGGTTACTGGTACTCCAGAACAGATCAGTGAATGCGCAGAAAGTTATACTGCACACTTCTTGAAACCCATGTTGGAAAAAAATAAAAACAAAACAGAGAAAAAAAAATAAAGCAGTAAAAAACGCTATTTACTCATCAAACCAATACGTTAAAAGGTCAATAAGAGTACATTATGGATTTACAGTTGAGCACATTGAAAAAAGGATTTTTCATTACCTTCGCCGCTTACATGTTAATAGGAATGCACTATTTTCAGCATAATAGTGGTGGATCTGGTTTACACTTACCTTTTAACGTCGTCGGCTGGATGTTTATTACGCCACTCATTGGCTATGGGCTTTGGCAAATAACACTGCAACGTAAAGTGGTCTACTCCAGCTTAACCAAGCTGTTTATTGCTGCCACGTTACTTATGTTAATACCTGTATTGTATGCAAACAGTAACGTAGTCAGTGAAAGTTATACCCGTCTATTTGGCTTGATCGGAGGGTTACTACTATTTATCAGCTTGCAACAGTTACAACTGACTAGTAAACAAAGATTACTATTACTTAACCTCATACTTGCCGCTGTATTTATCGAAGCCTGTTTTAGCTTAATTCAATATTACGTATTGCCGATTAATAACTGGGTGGGCTATCAAAAGTTAGCCAATCGACCTTATGGTATTTTTCAGCAACCGAATGTTGCAGCTTCCTTTTTAACGACAGGCATTACGCTAGCTTTATACTTGTTAACACAAATCACTGAGTCAGATAAAAAACAGCGTTGGTTTTATTATGCCACGACTTTTCTTGCGACAATCCCAGTGATCTTGTTACAGTCCCGCACCGGTTATTTATCTCTCGCATTTGCACCTTTACTGTTATTACCTTGGGTATATTCTCAACTCAAAGAGCAGCAACAATCTCGTACTGTGTTGATTTGGATCACAGCTTATATCGTCGCTGTTGCTATCGGTCTATATACCCTAGAAAGTGTCGAAAAAGTTGCTCGTAGTGCAGCTGCGCTGACAGATCCTGGAGCGCGTGTCCCAATCTATTTACATAGCTTAACTATGTTCTTAGAAAAGCCACTTTTAGGCTGGGGCTACGGCAGTTTTGAAGTGAACTACCTGCGTACTTATAGCGTTGCTTTACAACAAGGTTTAGCACTGCCTGGCTCACCAGAGAATCTCGACCATCCGCATAATGAGCTACTGTATTGGGGTATTGAAGGTGGCCTGGTTGCCTTAGCTGGTATTGGCTTATTGGTTTTTGGTTTTGTGAAAATACTCATGAAGCAATCGCTAGTGCACGCTTTAGCAATTGTCGGCTTATTGCTGCCAATGCTGTTGCATACCCAAACTGAATATCCTTTTTATCACTCAACCGTGCATTGGTGTGTGTTCTTAGTGCTGATTTGGTATATCGATAATCTACATGGTAAACAAATGGAAGTGAGTTTTAATTATACTTTCCTACTACGTACCTTAGCATTATTGATTCCGATCGTTAGCATTGCGTTCATGGCGACCACTCTGCAAGCCAATAGCCTACTAACTCAATACGAGCGCAGCGATCGCAGTGATATAACCCCGTTAACTAAAGTGATGAACCCGATAGCTTGGATAACCCGTTTAGAGTTTAACGCTATGATGTACCGCTTACGTATCGCATTGGCGACGAATGATACAGAAGAGTTAGAGAATTACGTAAATTGGGCAGCTGATATTTCCCAGCGCACGCCGCGCAGTAATATTTACCTGACTTGGGTACAAGCGTTAGAAAAACTACAACGACCTAATCAGGCTCTAGCGTTACTCAAATATGCTAGAGAGGTTTACCCAAATAATAAAGTTATCCCTAAATATCTCAGCTACATAAACAATAAAATAACTAAGAGCAAATAGGTTAAAGTTGTAAATAAAGATATAAGGCCGATAATAGAACGTAGAAAAAAAATCCCATCTGAATCGAATTAAGATGGGATTTTATTATGCGTAATAAGTTAGTTTAAATCAGCACTATTCACTCAATGCTTCTTCTAATGCGCCGAGGCACAAAGCAACATTTTCGCTGCGCGCCGCATAACCCATTAAGCCAATACGCCATGCTTTACCAGCAAATGCACCAAGACCAGCACCGATCTCTAAATTATATTTATTTAATAAATGAGCGCGCACTGCAGCATCATCAGCTCCGTCAGGAATAACAATGGTATTCAACTGAGGTAAACGATGAGCTTCATCAACGATAAATTTAATGCCGAGTTTTTCTAAACCACTACGTAATGCAGCGTGTTGCTCTGCATGGCGTTGCCACGCATTCTCCAAACCTTCATTCTGTAATTGCACCAGTGACTCATGCAACGCATATAAAGTGTTGACCGGTGCAGTATGGTGATAACTACGTTTACCTTCACCCGACCAATAACCCATAACTAAGCTTTGATCCAAGAACCAACTTTGCACAGGCACGCTGCGATTCTGAATTTTTTCTACTGCTGCTGCACTGAAACTCACTGGAGAAATCCCCGGAACACAAGATAAACACTTTTGCGTACCAGAATAAATAGCATCAATACCCCAATCGTCCACATACAGCGGTACTCCACCCAGTGAAGTCACGGCATCGACAATAGATAAACAATCATGTTGTTTCGCTAATGCGCATAATGTCTTAGCATCCGACAATGCACCAGTTGATGTTTCTGCATGTACGAATGCAACAATCTTAGCATCTGGATGAGCAACTAATGCCGCTTCTAATTTAGCTGGATCAACAGGCTTTCCCCATTCATCTTCAACTTTAACCAATACACCACCAGAGCGCGTCACGTTTTCTGCCATACGGTTACCAAATACACCATTGATGCAGACAATGACTTTTTCACCAGGCTCAATCAGGTTAACAAAACATGTTTCCATACCAGCTGAACCAGGTGCTGAAACAGCCATCGTACATGGGTTTTTAGTTTGAAATGCATATTGTAATAGCGTTTTAACTTCATCCATCATATTGATAAATGTTGGATCTAAATGACCAACAGTTGGACGGCTTAACGCTTGTAATACATTTGGATAAACATCTGAAGGACCAGGACCCATTAAGGTGCGCTGCGGTGGATTAAACGATGTAATGCTCATTTACTTTCCCTGTATAATTAAGAAAAACAGTCCCAAATACTCTATTAAGATATATGGAAAATAGCGGTATGAAAAAATATACACCGCTATTATCTGCTTTTAGGTCGATTTATTAGTTGAGTCTAAGTAGCCAATTTAGCATTGGTGAAAAGCATTTAAAACCCTAAGTTTTTTGGCTACATCAACACTGAATAGATCGTTAAGCTAAAGCTTTCAGATAATCAGCAATACCATCAAGTAACATTTGTATTGAGATCATAATCAGTAGCATACCCATCAAGCGCTCTACGGCAGCCAAACCTTTCTCACCGAGAATACGGTTAAACCCTTCGTAAAACATCAAAATGAAAGCACTCAGACCCCAAGCAATGATTAATGCAGCTGACCATTCAAACATCTTATCGGGATCTTGATGTGCGAGTAACAACAGCGCAGCAAGGATCGAAGGACCAGCAAGTAATGGAATTGCCATTGGCACGATGAAAGGTTCTTCGCCTGCTGCTAAACCAGTCAGTCCGCCCTCCGTTGGAAAGATCATCTTAATAGCGATCAGGAATAAAATAACACCGCCAGCAATACTGACCGCTTCTGGTTGCAGGTTTAAGAAACCGAGGATCTGTTCACCCAAGAACAAAAACAGTAGCATCACAAATAAAGCAATGAGCAGCTCACGGATCATCACAGCACGGCGACGTTTCTTATCTATATGTTTTAAAATAGATAAGAAAATAGGTAAATTACCCAATGGGTCCATGATCAAAAACAGCATCACAGCAGCGGAGATTATTTCCATGTGCATCTAACGTTCACCTTCAAAACTGTAGCTGCCACAATAGCAGCTAATAATGCCGACAATATACCAGAGCACAATCAGATATAGTACTCAAGAGACACTTAAGAGATGTCTAAAAAAGTATTAAAGCTATTTTTAAGCTAACGCTTTAGCAAGTAGTACTTGTTGGGTGTCTGTAAAGGGTAGTTGCAATGCTGCAGCGTGACCTTGTTCTGACATTTTAGTCCAGGTTTTTTGCACTATACGAATTATTTTTTCGTCACTGTGTTGTTCGGCAAAAGGGGCGAAATAGAAGCGCAAAAAAACCAAGCAAATAACATCTTCTAGAGCCTGCACTTCAGGATCGCGTTTAATCTGCTCTTTACGTAACATACGGCCGATTGCATCCACTTCAGCTTCTGAACAACCGACTCGCTTAGCAATTTGCATAGTTTCATCGGCGTGTAGACGACCTAAAGACTGACGCCATTTATAATAGCCTTCACGCCCTAGCGGATGTTCTGAACGAGGAATAGACCAGCGTTTAATATGCTGACCACGCGCCGCAATTTGTAATGCAACCGATGCTTGAGGAGAAAAATCAGCCAGACATTGGCTCATACGCACACCGTAAAGCCACTCTTTTGGCTGAGGCATGCCGGCATCATCGATGTCAGTTTTAGGATCGGCTAAATTAACTTCATCGATAAACTGGTGCGCTTGTTGAACTTGAAGTGCTTTATTTACTTTCTCTGACATGACATCCTCTTCATTTATAATAGTTTTTTACATATTAACAAAGGTGATATCAAGTTGTTGGATTTTATTCTTTGCGGTCGATTTGCGCTTGTAATTGCGGCTCTATATTATCTTCATAAAACTGACCTATCACAGCACGGGCTAATTTGGTGGTAGCGCTAATACCAGTGATACCCAGTTCATCTTCATGAGTAAAAGCAAAGAGATCGTCTAGCGACACTGCTTTAGCATTCAAATTATCGGCTTGCTTAATAATATCTTGTGGCATACTTTTTTGAGTCGCAAATGACCTTATTTCATCTAATTCTTTAAGCCGTAATAACGCCAACAAAGCCACCCGAATAGCATAATTTATCTCGGCTAGTTGTGAACGATCATGTGCGGTAATATTAGACTTGGCTAGGATCTGCTGTTTCTTTGCAATCAATAAAGTAATACGTATTTCAGGAGTTAACTCATCTGAAATAATTAATTCTTCATATGGTTCTTCCGTGTCTTTTTCATCTTGAAACAGCTCCGTTACACCTGAACTAACGCTGTCATCATCAACGTCTTCGGTATCTGGATTAACCTGATGTTCTCCTCGATGCTTGCCACCACGATAGTTTATTTCATGATTATTACTTGTCGAATCAGAAGTCGCGGCAGAGGCATTTTCAGCTGTGACGGCAGGGGTTATCTCTCGCTTTTCAGCATCACGTTCTACAGCGGCAGTGGTTGGATTAAGTGAATTAGGAATAGCAGTCGGTGGCGGGATGACCAGAGCCATTAGATACTCACATCAATAGTAGTGCCGAGTATTTCATCGGCTGTATCTAATACTTTCAATGAAGCCATACCATTATTAGCGGTCACCGTGGCGATATTTTGCGCAGAACTGGTCAGGTTTTCACTGGCCTTTTGATAACCAAACATCGCACTATTTACCGCTGAATTAACTTGCATGTACTAGCCCCCTTTTAACAACCCAATTATTTTCACTATTTTAATCATATGCCTGAATTACATAATGTAGCGTTAATGCGCAAGAAACTCACGTAAGATGGTCACAAAATTATCAGGTTCTGAAATAAATGGTGCATGCGAAGATTGTTGAAATACATGTTTACCCGATCTTGGCAGAGCACTATCCATCAACTCAATAACAGGCTGAGGCACTAAAGTATCTAAGCGGCCATATAAACGATAAAAAGGCATCGTCAGATCGAGTAAATCATCTCGAAGATCTACCGTTTCTAACAATTTCAATCCGGCTGTTAAAGCATCAATATGCGGCTCAGGTCTTAATGACAATAATCGCTTCAAATCTCTAATATCTTGTTTTGCAGTGAGACTGCCCATGGCTTGAATAGCTAAAAATCGATTAATCGTCACAGGTAAGTTCTGTGCCAACTGCTGATTAAAATAGCTCAATACGTCCGGTTTAATACCAGGCCAGTTTAAACCATTAACGGCGAGCTCTTGCGCCATGAATTTTGGCGAACTCGCGACGGTAACAAGGCAGTTAACTCGCTGCGGATATTGCAGCGCAAAGTGACTTGCGCAAAGTCCACCCAACGACCAACCTAACCAAGTGGCATTCTCTGGCGTCACTGCGGCTAATGCAGTGGTGATATCGATTAGCGAACTGCTGTGAGAAAAAGCATCACAACTAAAACCAAAACCCGGTAAATCCACTAGATGTAAGCGATAATGCTGAGCCAGTTGTGGCACGATATTTTGCCAACAAGCGCTATTTAATCCCCAGCCATGCAACAGTACTAAATCGGGTCCATTACCAATAACCTCAACATGAAGTGGGTTGCAGTTTACATTTTCGAACACGCGTTTATCGTTATCTAACATTTTTTATCTACACTGGATTGGATCTGCATAAGTGAGGCTATATTAATCAAACTTCCAAATTTAACAAAGCTAAATCAGCTGATTTTTAAACTGCTACAACCACGTTGCTTATTGTGTAATATGCCAATAGATCAATTTACACCTTACCTTTGCCTACAGTGCACATCTGAATTACCTCAACATAACCGAGCGCTTTGCCAACGTTGCGGAAAGCTACGACCTCGATCGCGTCAAGATTGCGTGAGCTGCCAACAGATAAAACCCAACTGGCATACTTTAACGATAGGCATGCCCTACACTCTCGAAACAAGATACTTGATCCAACAGCTTAAGTTCGCCAATCAACCGCAAATAGGCAAATTGCTCGCGCAACTATTTATAGCCAAGCTCAAGCGCTCAGAAACGATATTTACCCGACCAGAATGTTTGATTAGCGTACCTCTGCATAAAAAACGTTTACGTGAACGCGGCTATAACCAAGCGTTGATCATAGCTAAAGAGTTATCTAAGCAACTTGATATCCCGCTGTTAACAGCAAGTGATTTCATTAGAACGCGGCATACTCCAGCGCAATCACAACAAGATAAAATCTCCCGTAAAACCAATGTTCAAGGCGCTTTTGAATTAACCAAGTCATTAAATTACCAGCATGTAGCACTCGTCGATGATGTGCTAACAACAGGACAAACTGTTCAACAGGCTAGCTTAGCCTTATTAAACGGTGGAATAGAGAGAGTCGATGTATGGTGTATTGCTAGAGCATGATTAGTGGTTTCTCAGTCAGAATCACGTTACAATTAAACCTGAGCAAATTAGTCAGGTATAATTGAGGACAGCATGATAACAATAACTGAAGCTGCACAAACACATTTTGTTAAACTATTAAGCAATCAAAAAGACGGCACTAATATCCGTGTATTCGTCGTAAATCCGGGCACCGCCAATGCTGAATGTGGTGTTTCATATTGTCCACCTGAAGCGATTGAAAGTACTGATATCGTATTACCTTACAGTGGTTTCGATGCACTAATTGATGACATGAGCAGTCCATTCTTGAAAGATGCTTATATCGATTTTGTTACTGATAAAATGGGTTCACAATTAACCCTAAAGGCGCCAAACGCAAAAGTAAGAGCTGTTGCAGATGATGCCCCACTGGTTGAACGTGTAGATTACGTTATTCAAACTGAAGTGAATCCACAACTAGCTGGCCACGGGGGTCACGTAGTATTAACTGAAATTACCGACGCTGGTGTTGCTATCCTCCAATTTGGTGGCGGTTGTAATGGTTGTAGTCAAGTTGATTTTACCTTAAAAGAAGGTATCGAGAAGCAACTACTAGAACAGTTCCCTGGTGAACTAAAAGGCGTACAAGACGCAACGGAACATGAATCTGGTGAACACTCTTATTATTAAGACGTGGTAAAAATAGCAGATAATAAAAAAGCGCTGTCCTATGGATAAGCGCTTTTTTTACAAGTGAATTATAACCCGTTATGTAAATACTAAGGCTTACTCACCCTTTTTATCACGGCTCAATAATGCTAAAGCGGCTTCTTTTGCTGATTTTTGCTCATATAACACTTGATATATTTGCTCGGTAATAGGCATTTCTACATCTAACCGCTGTGACAAAAGATAAACTTCTTTAGTATTACGATAACCTTCAACGACTTGACCAATTTCAATTTGGGCTTCATCAACGCCTTTACCAGCACCGAGTGCGAGGCCAAAACGACGATTACGGCTCTGGTTGTCCGTACAAGTTAATACGAGGTCTCCCAGACA
>Ga0209292_1004210_pt1 | contig 15325 bp, 15 predicted proteins | sample GOMGulsemesocosm_2_FD_184634 | JGI IMG/M metagenome (GOLD analysis project Ga0209292, IMG submission 184634) | Methane-oxidizing microbial communities from mesocosms in the Gulf of Mexico - GOM9C Gulf of Mexico (SPAdes) (version 2) | ecosystem: Environmental > Aquatic > Marine > Cold seeps... | reverse complement strand
GTCACCTGCCCCTCAACTATGGCTCCATTTAAGTAATCAACGAGACTAGACCCCATTAATAATTGCGGATAATAATGATTGGCAAATTCCGCATTTACATCAGTAATACTGGTTAACAGTGCCATTTCTACATCACTATCTTCATATTTAGACACCATTAACTCGGCAACTAAAGTCAACTCTTCTGAATCTATTGCTATACTGTTGCTTGCTAACTGCCAAGACTTATCGTCAGTGGTAAAGTTAACATCCAGCTTTAAATTATTATATGGAATTGGCTTAATAAAGTGCTGCGAAAAATCCAATTCTCCATTGGATGCCAATACATCAATATTTAATGTATTATCAGAAAATGAAACATTACCATTAATGTTTTTAACCCCGGGTATGCCTGAATATTCAACAGTATTTACATTTAGGAGCTCTGCAAAGAAGGTGGGGGATTCTTCCTCAATTTTCACATGTATATTTTTGATCTCGCCTCGAAGGTTAAGTGCCTCAATTGAAGTTGTTAAATCAGGGTTGGATGAAAAAAGAGGTAATACATCTGTCACACCCTCAATATTTATCTCATTAATAAAAGCGTGGAAGCTGTTCGCAGACTTATTTAATTTTAGCTGAGTTGCATCCCAAATATTATTATTAGTAATTATAGATAGAGGGCTAGTGAAAACTGATAACTGAGTAAAGTCACGTGAACTTTGGGCGATAATCTGACCGTGGTTTACTCCAAAAAATTGACTGTTTTTCTGGTGCTTCCAACTAACTTCGTTATTACCCAGCGCAATTTGTAATTGTAAAGGTAAGTCTTTTTTAACCGTTAACCAACCATCAAAATTAATAGATGAATGGGTATCTTCATTATCAATGGCAAAGACGGTATCTAGCCATGGAGTAATATTTAATTGATTCGCTTGGAAATAAAGCTGGCCATCAAAGTCTGCAACTTCATCGCCACGTACATCTAATAATACTTTAATATTATTTGAGGTTAAGCCATCAACAATCACATAACCTTTAGCACGATGCCGGTCACCATTATTCAACCAGTTTAGTTGACTAATAAGTAAGGTTTTTTCGATGTGATCGGTTTGAAAAATGACTTGGCTATTTAACAAGGTAAAACGGCTAATACGTTCGAGAAAAATATCAGAAATGTGTTCCGTTAAGCTTTGCTCATTTTCGTCAAGATTAGCAGAAAGATCGGTATTTTTAACGAGTACCTCAACCCCTTCTAAAGTCACTTCTTGAGTAATAAGGCGAGCTTTAAGTAAACTTTGCCAAAAATCTACTTGGACATCAATTTGATCTATAAATACTTCTGTAGATTTTGTTTCTAGTAGAGAAACGTCTCTGACGATAAGAGTGGGACCCGACTCTTGCCAGCCCATGGCTAATTCGCCAATGATAATTTTACTTTCATTACTTCGATTAATGAAGTTTTGAACGTCTTGCTTGTAATGATGGGCATAAGGTAAGAATAGACGTAAACCACTAATTAACACAGCAAAAAGCACCAAAAAAATGGCAAGGCTTTTGTACACTCTGTTTAACCAACGGTTAATAACCCGAGAAGTGCTCATTGAATTTTACTACACCTCCAATTTAACAATTCACTATACTATTTAGTATAGCTAGCTAACCTCTAGTAGGCTCACGTTTTGTAACTATGTATAACACTAGGCCGCCTACATCATTACAACATCGAACTGCTCTTGATTATACATAAGTTCGGTCTGAATTTTAATGTCTTTACCAATAAAGACTTCTAGCTCAGCCAAATTATGATATTCATCGTTAATTAACGCTTCACTCACCGCTGCCGAAGCATAAACAATAAATTTATCTGCATCGTGAGCGCGGTTAACTCTAACAATTTCACGCAAAATTTCATAACACACACTTTCGCAAGTTTTAAGATGGCCACGCCCTGCACACACAGAACATTCACCACATAAAATATGCTCTAAACTTTCACGGGTACGTTTACGGGTCATTTCAACTAAACCTAATGCTGAAAAACCACTGATACTATACTTAACGTTATCTTTCATCATAGCTTGATCAAGACTTGTTAGCACACGACGTTGATGATCTTTATCGTTCATGTCGATAAAGTCGACAATGATTATCCCGCCCAAGTTTCTTAAACGTAATTGTCTAGCAATTGCTTGGGTTGCTTCAATATTCGTATTAAAAATGGTTTCTTCTAGGTTTCGATGACCAACAAATGCACCGGTATTGATGTCTATCGTGGTCATTGCTTCCGTTTGGTCAATGATTAAATAACCACCTGACTTTAGCTCTATTCGTCGATGCAACGCTCGTTGAATTTCATTTTCAACATCAAATAAATCGAAAATGGGACGTTCACCTGGGTAGTATTCCAAACCATGACTAAGGTTAGGAGCAAATTCTTTGGTAAATTCTATCACTTGATCGTAAGTTAACTTAGAGTCAATACGAATACGTTCTAAATCGGTGCCGACAAAATCCCTTAATACCCTAAAGATCAATGATAAATCTTGGTATATAGCCGTTTTAGTGACTTTACGTTGTTTACGGTCTACCACTTTCGACCATACTCTCCGCAAAAATTCAGCATCTTGTTTTAATTCTTGTTCTAGCGCACCTTCTGCGGCTGTACGAACAATAAAGCCGTGCTCATCATCACAGAATGGCGAAATAATATTTTTTAAACGAAGACGTTCTTTATCATCATCAATTCGCTGAGAAATACCGGCACGACCAGCTTTAGGCATAAGTACCAAATAACGGGCTGCAATCGTGATATCAGTAGTTAAGCGAGCTCCTTTAGTTCCAAGGGGATCTTTAACAACTTGTACCATCAAACGTTGGCCTTCACGTACTAAAGTACGAATATCAGGCACTTGATCACTGCCATTGTCCTCTTGATTGAGAATAAGCTTTGAATTTATGTCTGATGCATGAAGAAAAGCGGCTTTATCTAGATTGATATCAACAAAAGCAGCCTGCATCCCCGGTAGAACTCTAATAATTTTACCTAGGTAAATATTGCCGACAATGCCACGTTTTGCTTCACGTTCAACATGTACTTCTTGTAATGTACCATTTTCAATTAAAGCGACTCTTGTTTCACTTGGCGTAACATTGACCAGTAATTCACCACTCATGAGGTATCCTTATTAAGTTGTTGAACAGCAGTAGCAAGACCAAATTTGGCTAATAATTGAGACGTTTCGTATAAAGGTAAACCAACCACTGCAGAGTAACTTCCAGATATGTGGCTAACAAACTGACCACCAATACCTTGAATACCATACGACCCCGCCTTATCTTGCGGCTCTCCAGTTGCCCAATATCGCTCAATTTCAAGTAGGGTTAACGTTTTAAACGTTACATCTGTAGTCACGACTTTAGTAATACAAGTATCCGCAAGTACTGCCGAAATAGACGTTAACACTTGGTGAGTATTTCCTGATAATAGCTGTAATTGTCTGATGCTATCGTTGAGATCTTCAGGCTTTCCTAGTATTTCATCTTGATAAACAACACTAGTATCAGAGCCCAAGACAACTGATGATAAAATATCTTCACGTTGAAGATTACGAGAAGCAGCCTGTGCTTTTTCAACAGCTAAACGTGATACATAAGCCAGTGGGCTTTCATTATCAATAACATCTTCATTAATGTCTGCCGGTATACAGGTAAACATGTAGCCTAATTGCGTAAGTAGTTCTTTTCTACGTGGAGATTGAGACGCTAAAATTAGAGATAAGTTCATGGTGACTTCTATTTGATTTTAAAGTGACGACGTATTTTTCTAAGTAATAAAAACGCCCAAGGCCATAATATTGCTGTAGTAATCGCAGGATATATATAACTAGGTAAAAAGACCGCATCGCTTAAAAATCTCTGTATCCAAAAAACCAATAAATGATACAACACGGTAACTAATCCGACGATAATCGATTGCTGCCAAACGGAGAAATTACGAATTTTTTGAAAATTGTCCGCTATAACGTAAACACTTATAGCTAAAGAAGCAGCATGCACACCTAATACTGAGCCCAGCAAAACATCAAGTAAAAAACCAACAATCCAAGCCGTAATAATATTTACTCTAGAAGGGCAAGCTAAACACCAATAAGCAACCACAACCATAACCCAATCAGGCCTAAAAGCATCGACACTGAGTGGCATTGGAATGATGGTAGCAATTAGTGCCAATAACAGTGTTAGTAATATAATGATCCCATTATGAGCAAGCATTATTCTTTCCCCTCTTTTACACTGTCAATAATCGCTTCATTTTTAGCTTCTACTTCGGGAATTGTTTTAGTCCATAGCAACAATAAATAACGTAAGCGATCTATTTTTGCGACCGGCTTACTGTAAATTTGAGAAAAAGCACGGGTCTCGTCTTTATTTACATGCAAAACTTCTGAGATAGGATAACCTTCAGGATATTTACCACCTAAACCAGAGGTAACCAATTTATCTCCTACCTCAACATCATAACTATGAGGTACAAAATTATGGGTTAGCTTATCAACTTGCCCCATTCCGCTTGCGATTAAACGAACACCATTTCTATTTATACGCACAGGAACAGCATGTGTGACATCAGTGATTAATATGACTCGGCTACTAATGGTTCCAACATTTTGAACCTGCCCAACAATACCTTGGTCATCAATAACGGGTTGTCCTTCATATACTCCATCATTTGCACCGCGATTAATAACGATTTGATGAGTATAAGGGTCACTGTCTACAGAAATAACTTCTGCCACCATTTTTTTAGTTTTTTGGCGTAGAGGGGATGAGAGAAGTAGACGAAGACGATTGTTTTCTTTTTCCAACGTTTCTAACTTCATTAATTGCTCTTTTAATAGCAATTTTTCAATTTTATATTGTTGGTTTTCTTCAATTAACTTACTACGCGAAGATAAGTTTTCTCCGGTCCAGCTCATCATTTTTTTAGGAGCTGTAGCCAGATATTGTAACGGACTTACAAGAGATTGAAGATAACCTCGTGATGTTTCAAAACTACCGATAGCATGGTCAAAAAAAATTAATAGGCCAGAACAAAACAGCACCAACAATAGTCGGTGCTGTGGAGATGGTCCATGTTTAAATATTGGGCTCATAAATACCATGCAGAGCAATTGCTCTGTATTCGCTTATAAAATTTAATGGTTAATGTGGAATAGGAACCACCGACCATTGTTTGTTATTTTGCCAACAATGAGTTCGATAAGCTCTTAAATTACCGTTATTCGTAAGCGAATAAATCCCCGCCATGCATATCAACCATTTCAAGCGCTTTTCCGCCACCACGAGCAACACAGGTTAATGGATCGTCAGCAACAACAACTGGAATGCCAGTTTCTTCCATTAATAAACGGTCTAAATCTTTCAATAAAGCACCACCACCCGTTAATACCATCCCACGCTCTGAAATATCAGAAGCTAGTTCAGGAGGTGATTGCTCTAAAGCAACCATAATAGCGCTGACAATACCCGTTAATGGTTCTTGTAATGCTTCTAATATTTCGTTGCTGTTCAAGGTAAAACTACGAGGAACACCTTCCGCTAGATTACGGCCACGTACTTCAATTTCAATTAATTCTTCACCTGGGTAAGCAGAACCAATTTCATGCTTAATACGCTCAGCAGTCGCTTCACCAATTAAACTACCAAAATTTCTTCGAACATAATTGATAATTGCTTCATCAAACTTATCACCACCAATACGCACTGAAGATGAATATACAACACCGTTTAATGAGATAATCCCTACTTCTGTGGTACCACCACCAATATCAACAACCATTGAACCTGTTGCTTCAGAAACTGGCATACCAGCACCAATAGCAGCAGCCATTGGCTCGTCAATTAAAAAAACCTCACGAGCACCTGCTCCCTCAGCCGACTCTTTGATCGCACGTCGTTCCACTTGTGTTGAACCACATGGCACACAAACTAATACACGAGGGCTTGGGCGTAAGAAGTTATTACTGTGAATTTGCTTGATAAAATACTGTAACATTTTTTCTGTTACGAAAAAGTTAGCAATAACACCATCTTTCATTGGGCGAATCGCTTCAATATTACCCGGTGTACGTCCTAACATTTGTTTTGCAGCAGAACCTACCGCTGCAACACTTTTAGAACCACCAGATCTATCTTGTCTGATTGCCACTACAGAAGGTTCGTTTAATACGATACCTTGGTCTTTAACATAAATCAGCGTGTTAGCTGTTCCCAAGTCTATTGATAAATCATTAGAAAACATGCCGCGTAATTTTTTAAACATACGTTGAAAATGTCCTTTACAACTCACTTAATTATAAGTGACGTGGGGGCCTCAGTAATTCATTGCATTTTGCATGCATTACTCAAGCCTGAAAATAATTATTTTTAACGGCTAATCATAACCCAGTATTATGCTTATGTGTTGTTCCTTTTGATAAAAAATGAAGAAAAAATGAATTTTTTATGCCTAACAAGGAAAAAACAGAATACCTTTGCCAAATTAAAGGAATTTTTAAGGTCTATCATCCACTATAAAAGGGAAATCACCCTTTTGCTCTAACTTCAATGCTACGTGAGGTTTGCTCGCCATTAATGTCACATAAACCGGTACTGGTAATAGTAAAATATTCAATGCCACTTTCCGTGTGTGATTTAGCACTACATTCTATTTCTGCTTGACAGTTTTTCAAGCCATCAATAGTTGAAAAGTCAAAAGTTACATTGTTGCATTGTCCAGAATCTGGTGCTGGTATAGGTGTTGAAGTGTCAATAGGGAAAATCTGTTGCAACTTACGTTGTATACCACTTTGAGCTGCCGCATAAGCTCGAATGCCTAAAACTTCATAAGCATATGTTTGTTCACTGCTACGTAAAATTTTAATCATTGATGCTCCTAATGCGGACATCACCACCAAAATAAAAATAGCAATAACTAAAGAGCTACCGTTTACTTTATGAGGCAAGCAAATTTTCAATTGATTATGGAGCATTAGGTATATGGATCTCGTTGTTAAAAGCAACCGTTTCACCATTTCTGGTTAACTGCATTAAAAATATAACGGTCGCATTTCTAAATTGCGCATCTTGGTTTAGCTGAAAAGGAAATATACTATTTCCATCAGCGTCGAATAAATGATCAGCCATTAATACACCGTTAAAATCAAACACTCCAGAATAGTCATTTGGATTACCTCCAACAAAGCGGCGTAGCTCTCCATCCTTAACGCAGTAACTAATTGGAGTACCGATAAAAAAAATATTACTGGTTGGAGAATCTTCATCAAATTGAACACTCGAGCTAAAACTAACTAACCATTCGGGATCGTTAGCGGTATCAAAACTAATATTATTCAAATTTTTAACTTTTGACGTTATTCCGTATAAATCATCTGGCTCTAATGGATATACCACCACAGGTACGTTGTTACCTTCCATTAAAGCTCTTTCATCATCACCAAAATCAATTAAACGTAAATTACTTGCTGCCGCATCACCGGGCAAAGCGGGTATATCTAAATAACTGGCGGCTGCAATAATAGGTGTAAATTCAATACATTGTCGTTGTTGCACTACTGATTCAGATATTCTCAAACTGTTAGGCACTGCTGATCGGAGGTCTCTATTAACACGCTCGATAGCAAATCGAGCCGTAGACACCAATGCTGTTCGATTTTTTACGTCAATAAAGATTTGCGAGCCCATGCTTAAAAAGCCACTAACGCCCACTGATAAAATACCTAACAACACAATAACAAGCACCAACTCGATAAGAGAAAAGCCCTTGTTATTTATGATTGAATGTATATTGGTTATACGCATTAAAAGTTAGCTTTGTAAGCAGTAAATATTACTGATTCATTTTGCGATGTAATGACCGTTATTTTTATCAATTTTGCAGTTTGATTATCGCCGCCGTTAAAACAATCACCATCATATTGACTATCATTGCAAACCTCAACAGAGACTTTAAAACCTTTATAAAGATCATTAAGGTCACCACCGAGCGAGCTCTCAAGCGCAGTTAAACCATGATAATCATCAACATCATCAAATAAGGCTCTATTGCCATTTTCTTCATTACCTAAATTATTCTGTAATGTACAAAGGTCTATATTACCGTCTAAATCAATATCTTCTCCGCAACGTCTCCCACCTCCGGTAAGATCAGAGTTTTCATCAAAGGCTTTCCCCATAATTTCATTGAGCATGGCTTTACCTAACTCTGACGATCTAATATGGTTAATTTGATTAGCACTTTGTGTTGCTGAAGGCACGATCATCGAAAAAATCACTGTAAACGACAAAGACAACACCACAATACCTATTATCAATTCAACTAAGGTAAAACCTGATTGTTTTTGTTTAATTGAATGCAATACTGAACAATGTTTATAGAGCATGGATAAAACCTTCTGATTCTATTTGCACTCTTAACGTCTCACTTCCTTGTAGGATTATTTGGCAAGGATTGAAACAACTTACAGGGCGGCCTAAAGAGTCGAAGAAAAATTCAGTATCGGCATTACCCGTTGTTTGAAAAATAATACTGTCACTTTCATCAATTTCTACATCTATAATATGTGGTTCACTATTTGGCCTGCATAAATTAGAAATATCGAGTAATTTACTTGTGACCGTAACACTAAGACACATTGAGCCATCCGCTTGCGGCATAGAATCATCGGTTTGCTGCATCGCCTTAAGTTGAATATTACGTAACGACGCGACCACCTCAGCTTGATAAGCGTATTCCTGAAAACCGCTTGAATTAAACATTTTAGGCGCTACTGTTACCGCTAAAATCCCCATCAAAACGATCACCAATACTAATTCGATAATCGTAAAACCTTTATTTCTATTAATTAAAAAATAGGCAGGTAATTGTGGTCTTGGCTTTAATAGTGGATTTATCATAAAGTGTAATTACCGAGATTAAAAATTTAACACCGAATATCGTATTTATAACATAAAAAAGGAGAGCATAAGCTCTCCTTCATTCATACATACTGAATTGACTAGCAATCGTCTATATTTAGGGCAATAACTGGCTTAGTTGTTGATGCATCACTTTCCGTGTAAGTTACAAAACAATCAGCTGTCGCTGTGGCTGATGATGGATACCATCTTATAGTATCTCCTGCAGAATTTACGGCAACATTAAAAGGAGGATTTGTACTTGTAGTATCAACATCTAACAACTCATCCCAAGCCGCCGCAGTTGGTGCAGGCCAACCATGTACCATAGCGACACTACCACCATCTGTTGTACTTCCGTTAATATCAATAGTACCTGTTTCATCTGTTTCACCACTAACGAGTGCTTTTGCATGTGCCATTGTATTAGCGCTTTCTACAGCAGCTCTTACCGCTTGAACAGTTGCACCTCTTGCATCGCCGGTTAAATCAATAAATTTTGGTGCTGCGGTGGCAGCCAGAATACCTAAAATAACAATAACAACAACTAATTCAATTAACGTAAAACCTTGCTGAGCACTTAATGGAGATTTATTTATACTTTTCATTTGGATTCCTAGATTCCCTAAAATTAATTACGGTTTATTTTAGTTGTTAATATATACAATAACTTCACTGGTCGCTGGTGCGTAGGTAAAACTATTACCGATACCAGTTAATGTCCCTGACGGTGTAACAAAGCTACCAGAAGCATCTTTATTTAATGTTTCTTTTAAAAAGTAATGACACAAAGAAGCTGAACCCGTACCTGAATTAACCACAAAGTAGTTAGTTGACGATACTTGATTTAAGGTATCAATTGACGTGGTAGACAAAGGAGGTTGTTGCAATATGCTGTTCCAAACATCTAAACAGTTACTGGCACCAAAACCTGTACCTAATGTCGCGCCATCGTTATCTCCATTTATAGAAGCAACAATGTAGCCTCCACGAATACCACTTGCAGTATCTTGGGTCGTTAATAAAACAATAGCGCCGTCGTAATCCACAACATTTCGACTATTTGAGTCTGTAGGGCGTGCTTCTGCTTCCCACTGCGCTCTAGCCAAAGAGATACCCGTAGCAAAACCACCGGCCATACCTTCGATGTTAGCCTGCTTGGCTTGGTCTGTTAAATCTAAAAACTTAGGAATAGCGGTGACAGCTAAAAACCCTAAAATAACAACCACTATCACTAATTCGATTAGTGTAAAACCCGACTGTTTTTGCATAACGATACCTTACTTAACTTTAACGAATAATTAATTGTAACAACTGTTATCTTACAATATTACGCTACCTTAAAACGTAACTATAATACTTTCAACAGAAATATGTTTAAGATGAGTCATTTACTTGTTTAATTGTACTTACTTTTCCATCTGCTGAGTTATATTCAAAATATTCACCGGATGGTAAACGATATTCACAAATTCGTCCCATTTGATGGGCTTTGGGGGCTATTTCTGTCGCTGTAATTTCCATATTCATTAAGTTCAAAGACTCCGTCATAACCACTTTCCAAATTTGTTCACACGCCAAGTTTATTATATTTGAATCAACCCAGCCTTTTTTGTTCATGTAAATTTTTTGTATTGAACTCGATGTTACTAACGTTAGCATATCAGGTTGTTTGTCCATGAACCACTGCGCACGCACTGTAGTAACTTTAGTTGAAAAATTTTGCGCTAGCGTATTAAATCCAACGGTTGTTAATTGCTCTTCTTGTTTAAAAAAATAATGAATAAAGCTCATCATTAAAATGCTAACCATCAATACGATAATTACAATTTCAGCTAAAGACTTTTCTCTTTTTTCTGTAACATGTTGCCTAGACATTATTCAACACCATAAACCTATACAAATATAGCACCTATTTTCCTTGGAATGCAGACATCATGTCCCACATAGGTGTAAATATACCTAGTGCAAGCACCAGTACCATAGCGGCAACAATAGCAATCATAATAGGCTCTATCTTAGCCGTTAAATTACCTAATTCATAATCAACTTCGCGTTCATAGTAATCACCCACTTCTTCTAATAGCTCATCAACTCGACCTGTTTCTTCACCAACCGCAACCATTTGTAATACCAGTGGTGTAAATAACTCACTTGCTAGTGCTGATCTTAATAAACTTTCACCACTTTCTATTGATTTACGCATAGTTAATATTTTATCTCTCATGAAGCTATTATCAACAGCATCGGCAACCAGGTTCAGCCCTGAGGTCATAGGAACTCCAGCTCTTAACACGATAGCAAAACTATGGGTAAAACGAGAAAGTAACGAGCGTTCAATAATACTGCCCACTATAGGAAGACGCACTTTCCTTTTATCCCACCAATAACAACCCTTCTCTGTTTGAACAAACTTTCTTACGCTAAAAAAGATGAAAATGCAGGCTATTAACATATGTGGCCAATAGTTTAAAAAAAAGTCTGAACTTGCGATTAATACCTTAGTCGCAATAGGTAAATCAGCGCCTAATTTTGCAAACATATCAGCAAAGGTTGGTACAACAAAAATGTTTAATATAACCATGGCGATTACAATCGCCCCTAATACGAATGAAGGATAACGAAGTGCAGTTTTAATTCTTTTTCGAGTTTCTTGCTCTCGGTCAAAGTAACTAGCCAATTTCATAAAGGCATCATCAAGCTTACCGGTATTTTCTCCAACATGTATCAATGAGACAAACAGGGGGGGAAATATTTTTGGGTGTTGATTCAAAGCGGTAGAGAGTTCGTACCCCCCTTCAAGCTGTGCTGAAATAGCAATAAGTGCATTTTTTAAATGTACTGAAGTACATGAATCTGCCATGCCATTGATCGCACGTAGAATAGGGACTCCTGACCGCATCAAGGCGTACATTTGACGACAAAAAACAATAAGATCATCTAAAGATACAACCGAAAAACCGAGTAATTCATTGATGTCTAGCTGCCCAACACTCTTAGCTTCTTTATTTTCTCCTTTTGATGGCTCAATAGAAATAGGAATAATTTGTTGACGAGACAGCTGTTCAGCGGCAGCAGAAGTATTTGCTGCATCCAAATTACCTTTTACTTGAGAGCCTTTAGCATCTCTGCCAATATAAACAAAAGCAGCCATATTACTTATTATCCCGTCACATCAACTGTTTCAACTAAACGAAGCACTTCTTCAACACTCGTTATTCCTTGCGTTGCATACTCAAACGCTGCATGAGCTAATGGTGTAAATGACGGGTTTTCTTTGGCAAGTTGTGCAAAGCTTTCTGCATCATCACGTTTTAGTGCAGCCATCATGGGTTCATTCATTTCTAATAGTTCGAATACACCAATCCGACCTTTATATCCGGTATATTGACACGTTTGACAACCTTTACCTTGTTTAAAGTTACTGGTACGGGCCCTTTCACCAACTAGGTTAGATAACCAAAGTAGTTCTTGACTGTCAGGGTTATGACTTACAGCACAACTGTCACATACTCGTCTAACCAAACGTTGGGCAATAACAGCTCTTAATGAACTACCTACTAAAAATCCAGCGGCTCCCATATCAATGAGTCGTAGTGCACTGGTGATAGCATCATTTGTATGCAATGTAGATAATACTAAGTGACCCGTTAATGCACCTCGTAAACCTATTTCTACCGTTTCTTTATCACGCATCTCACCAATCATGATAATGTCAGGATCCTGACGCAACGCCGTTCTTAATACTGCTGAAAAGGTAAGATCTATTTTACTATTCACTTGCACCTGGTTAACACGTGGCAGTCTATATTCCACAGGATCTTCTACGGTTATTATCTTTTTGCTCGCTTGATTTAGCTCACTTAGACCTGCGTATAAGGTTGTAGTTTTACCACTACCTGTAGGCCCCGTAACCAAAACCATGCCATGGGGTCGGCTAATTTGATGCCTGATCCTTTTTACTAAATCGTCTGGCATACCGGTTTCATCAAACGAGAGTAATCCCGCCGTTTGATCAAGTAAACGCATAACCACTGATTCACCATGCTGAACAGGCATAGTTGATATACGAACATCAACATTGTGACCACTAATTTGTAGATTAAATCGACCATCTTGAGGTAAACGTTTTTCTGAAATATCTAAACCAGCCATTAGCTTTAAACGTAACACCATAGCAGACGCGATTTTATTTTCTTTTAATACATTCTCTTGTAATACACCATCAATACGCTGTCGAATACGTAATTGGTTTTCGTCGGGTTCAATATGAATATCTGAAGCTCGCATTTGAATAGCATCTTCAAATACCGATTGTAATAATTTTCCAACCGTCGCATCACCACCTTCATCACCAAAAGATGTTGTTAGGTCAAAGTCAGTGGTTTGATCGTATTCTTCTTCTAATTGGCTAGCAAAAGACTCAATATCGGCAGTACGTCGATATAAACCATCAAAAGCATCATAAAGCTGTGATTCCATGACCACGGCCAAAAGCAAACGTTTAGGTGCTAACATTTGTTCTAACTGATCCAACCCTCCTAAGTCAGCTGGATCACTCATACCAATCAATACCGCATCACCTTGATCTTCAATAATAAGTGCACGTAAACGTCGAGCATGTACTTCGGGTAACAATGAAGCAACTTCAGTTGGAATACGTCGTTGACTAATATCAAGAAATGGAACATCTAACTGTTGAGCTAAAAATTCAAGTAATTGTTTTTCACCAATATAACCAAGCTCAATAAGAGTATCACCGAGTTTTCTCCCCGTGGATTTTTGGCTATTTAATGCTTGCATCAGTTGTTCATTGGTAATGATATGTTCGTGTACTAACAAATCACCCAGTCGCATTTTTAATTTAGGTGCAGCCATTAATATTCTCCTAGCTCATTTAAGCGTTGGCGGATAAACTGTACTGAATTTTCAGATAAATCATGCTTCGTTAATGCATTTTCATATGCAGACTTGGCTTCATCAAACTCACTATTTCGGTCAAGTGCTACTGCATAGCCTAACCACCACTTTCCTTTGTAATCTTCTAACTCTACTAATTGCTGGTACGCTAACGTTGCGCTATTGTTACGTTTTAATAATTGCGCGGTGTTCGCTAGTAATACCTGATATTCAACATGTTTAGCACTAGATAACCCATTCAAAACATTAAATGCTGCTTGGTTATTTTGTTGCTGTAATAAAATGCGTGCTTTCATCAACCTTAAATCTATATCTTTCGGGTGGATATCAATCCCTCTAGAAAGTAAGTTGACTGCAGGTTTAAATAGTTTTCGACCGTACCATAAAGCCCCAAGTTGTTTTCTTGCGCTTTTATGCTCAGGATTAATCAGTAATATTTCTTCAAATAACAGCTCTGCTTTTACGACATCATTATCAAGAATCGCACGCTCCGCGGCTTTTATTTTCTGCTGTACTAATTTTTCTGGGGAAAGGTTTCGTCTCGATATAGTTAACGACGACTTTTTAGGGGGTACAGGTGTATTACTACTGTCATTAAACAACGCATTGTATTTAATTGGCGTAACAACAGTATCTTCATAAATTGCACTTTTATTAATAATCGGTTTGCTATCAGGGCTTTCCTGGACTTTATTAGAGATTTTAGCAATATTAGTGTCTGTTTGAGCTATCGCACTGACTTTGCTCGTTTTATAGTTTGATGAATTTGGGCCGACCACTTGCACTTTTTCATTCGTGATTTTTTTTGGTGTAACCTTAGGTGCAGACACTGTCGGTGCTAAAACTGTAGTGTTCGCTGTGATAGTAGCTTTATCACCTATCTGGTTAGTTATATTATTTACGTTGTTCACGCTGTCTTTTTTAGACTCGCTTATTTTATCAGAAGCTGATTGTTTTTTAGAGGCTAACTTGAACGATTGATTCTCTTGATAGAGGTTCCATGTATATAAACCAACCACATTGATAATTAAGATCACTACGACAATAGCCGCAACAAAGTTTTTATTTACCGATTTTTCTGGGATTGCAACATGTGTTCGACCATTTTGCACACCTACTTGTTCAACTTGACGTTGATCTAAGTCTTTCAGCATTTGATTAATAACACTCATCGCAAATAGTCCTTGGCGATATACAATATAGATAAAGTTAACAAAGTTACGCCGAGTAACCACCACTTATTTTCATTGATAAATGATAATTCAGTATCGTCGGTGTCTTTAATTGCCGCTTTCAAATGTGCGCCATTAATTTCGTATTGGCCTTGGCCGTACGTTAGCATCAACATTTTATGACAGAGAATATTCACTAATCTTGGTGTTCCCTTTGTTGCCCTGTATATTTTTCTACAAACACTAGAGTCAAACAAGACAGCTCCTTTATACCCCGCAACTTGCATACGATGTTG
>Ga0209292_1004208_pt1 | contig 15329 bp, 9 predicted proteins | sample GOMGulsemesocosm_2_FD_184634 | JGI IMG/M metagenome (GOLD analysis project Ga0209292, IMG submission 184634) | Methane-oxidizing microbial communities from mesocosms in the Gulf of Mexico - GOM9C Gulf of Mexico (SPAdes) (version 2) | ecosystem: Environmental > Aquatic > Marine > Cold seeps... | reverse complement strand
AACCTATCGATTACAAGGATTAGTAGCAAAATGACTCAACTCGCTGAGACTTTATTTAGTAATACCCCACCAATAGCATGGCAACAATTGTTAACCTTGCAAAGCACCCAAATCAAGCAAGTCACTTACTGTCAGGGTCAATTTAATATTTCTGCGCAGGATCTGCAAGTCAGTAGCCACTATCTGACCTTAATCGCCCCTACTTTAGCAGCTGATGCCTTGCTCAATTTATTGTCAGCATTAAGCGCGCTGCAACCGTCTGCAGAGATTATAATTTATCCACCAGCGACTTATCCATTATCAACTGACCCATTAGTAAACAGTACTGCCACGTATGGCGATATTGTAGTTTTAGGCTTTGCTGAAGTCTCAGATAAACAGCGCCAGCAATTTAACGATACGTTAGCGAGTTGGAGTAACGATTACCATGTTGATTATGCACTCAGTCAAACATTACCGAGTTTAAAGCAACCCGGCGTGGTATTAATGGATATGGATTCAACCACGATCCAGATAGAATGTATTGATGAAATAGCCAAGTTAGCGGGTGTCGGCGAGCAAGTTGCTGCGGTGACTGCAAAGGCAATGAATGGCGAATTAGATTTTTCAGAAAGCTTACGTTCACGTGTTGCCACACTGACTAACTGCCCAGAGACGGTATTAACCCAAGTGGCAGATGCGATGCCATTGATGCCAGGGCTAGAGTTACTAATTGCAACGTTACATCAAGCCAATTGGAAAGTGGCCATTGCGTCTGGCGGATTTACTTACTTTGCTAAGCGTCTACAAGATGATTTAGGTTTTGATGCCGTTTATGCGAATGAGCTAGAGATAGTCGATGGCATCTTAACGGGTAAAGTCATTGGTGGTATTGTCGATGCACAGGTAAAAGCCGATACGTTGCAATCATTAGCACAACAATATCAGATAGCGCCGCAACAAACCGTAGCGATTGGCGATGGTGCCAATGATTTAATCATGCTTAAAAGTGCTGCGTTAGGGGTCGCTATTCATGCCAAACCAATCGTCCAGCAACAGGCTCAAGTAGCATTGAATCATCACGATTTAGAAGGCTTAGTTGGGCTATTACACGCAGCAAACTGTGTAGAGGCAAGTTGGTCTTAGCGCTATTAACTCGTTGCTCTTAGTGCTATTAATAAATTGATCTTAGTACTAATAGCAAATTGTGTACGCCCACGTTAATGATACTTAAATTAAGTTAAGTACAACGTGGGCACTGTTAATATGAAAATAGTTTAACAACGCCTTAACGCATGCGCCGCAGTCCAAGTCGATACAATAATTCCTCTGACACGTCAATCAAGTCAACCACACCACGCACGCTCCAGAGTTCATCTTCCAGTTTCTGCGCTCTGTGCACGGCATAATGACTGACATAGTTAAGTTCTTTTTCAATGTATTCCATATCCGGTCGTCCAGTACGCGACAACATCAATTGAATAGCAAAGAAGGCACCTTTTTGTAAACCATGACTGATAAATTGGCGGCGTTCATGATCGTCACTAAAGTCGTTCTCAAATCGCGTATTAATTTCAGAATCATTTGCAGCAACGGTGATATAAAGTACCTGCTGCCAAGGTCGATAAGTTGACTCTAAACCAACTAATGCCTCATCAAATACCTGCTTAATACTGCTGTCAGACAGTAAAGGATAGAGGTTATATGGCGCTTCAGGCTGGCCAAATAATTCGAATAACGGTAATAAGCTATTTTTATTCTGACTAATTCCGATCCTGTCTACCTGATAACTGTTGTTTACTTTATGGATATACAGCGGCACTGTCGCCAAATTATGGCAATACATATTCCGTAAGACTGCAGTGGCTCCCGGTGATTGACTCGGCTCTGGCATACTTTTTAACTTATCTTTATTGCTGCTAATTAACAAATTAAAAAACTTACAACCAATATGACTTTCTTTATCTCCGACGATCTGCAGATGCAATACTGTATTGGCTTTATTACAGCCAACCACACTGTAGGGTAAATCAACTAGGGCTACTTTCTTGGATAGTTTTTGCAACATAGGTAATTCAAGATAAATACGATGGCCAACCTGTATATCCAGAGGTTCTTCTAACTCAATCTGTAAACCTTCGGTCGAAAAATCATTACTCCAGCCTTTAATACTACGCTCGGAATTACTGGCTATAATCGCGGTTTTATAACTGAATCTTGCTTCTTTACGTAATTGTACAAATTTGAACTGGGATAATATTGCGCTTTGATCCGCGACTGGTAGGCGATATTGGTGCAGTTGATTAAAGTCACAGCCCTCCTGCGTATAAGCCTTATAATCATTCAAAATGTTTTCATTGGTAATATCTTGCAATAACCCGACCCAACGAATATGTTGTAATGCTTCGATCGTCCTCGAGCCAAGTGGCTGCTGCGGACTTTCAGCTGCGAGTAAATGTTTGTTTTCATCAAACACAGACGGGTTTAATGACAACTTAAACACCCGAAAATTAGGACGTTGACAAGCAAACGATAAAAACAAGGCTTTTGAACCGGATTTTGCCAGACTAAGCGCATCTGCCGCATAAAAAAACAGCCGGCCATTTTGACTATAATAAAAGCTGTAGATCGTTGTTTCAATATTTTGCTTCGCTTGTAGCAAGGCTTGCATCCAAGGGGTTTGCCAGCATGCTTCTAACTGACTCTTAGACTCTTCATTGACCCAATAATCATACACACCACGGTTATTTTCATTCAATAATAAATGACTCAACACTGGCTTATCATCATTTGCTACATATAACGGCAAACCAGACATACGCGGTAAAAAGAATTGTTCATAGCCTTTGACTACAACATTCTCTTCCTGATAACGGACATTAACTTTATATTTGCTCTTATTCTGGGTGATCAACTGACTAATAAAAACATCTAATTCGCTGTTATCATCAATACGCATTAAGCGTAAATAATCAAATTTATCTTCTTCGTCGACCCCCATCAGCTTGTAAGCAAAAAAGTCACGCAGCAGGTGATTGGCATATTCTTGGCGTAAACTAAAAAAATTCACATTGACCAAACTGCCAGCGGTAATATTATGGTCTTTATCAATTTTAACTTTAATGCCACTGGTTGATATATCCGACGTCATTGCATCGACAACACGATCGCCAAACCGCAGCTTTATCCCCGAGCTATAATGCATACGTTCTTCGTTACGGATAAAATAAGACGCATACTGGACTGGCTCAACGGTAAATTTGGCTGCCGGGTCCATCACCACAACATCGCGTTCCGCGGCGGGTTTACTGCGTTCACTTTGGTGGTAAGCTAAGACTTGTTCGTAAATGCCTAAGGTATAATGACCTTGGTGCTGTACTAATAAGGTTTCTAATAATTTAATTTCGGTCGGCGTAAGGTGATGTAAAATACCATCGTATTCATAAGCGATCGCATCACTATTGGCACGTTGGCGAAAATCAAGGATGCGTCGTGTAGGAACGGAAAGGCGCTTGACCTCCATCTTGATCAAAAAACGTGTACTCTTAGTTTCACCTTCCGTCAACTGTTCCAACAAACGGTTAAAGTCAGGTTCATAATACAAGGTTGTTAATTTTTTAATTACGTCAGCGTAATTAGATAATTCCATGCGGTTGATCACTGCTCAAATTTGAAAATGGATACAATTACGGTTAGCGATAGTACGACTAAATGCATAGACAAACCGTCAATAAATAGATAATAACGTTAACTAAGCAAAATAAGTGCCATTTAACAGACTATTTTCTTTCTTTTTTGATGGTGCTCACTTTTTATCGCGTACATTTCATTATCCGCCCCCGTCAATAGCTCATCAGCACTCATATTTGAGTGATAAATACTATAACCAATGCTAATACCGATAGATACATTACACACCGATAAGGCGAATGATTGCAATAGAGTGCGTTCAATTTTATCACTGAGCAGAGCAGCATACTGCAGATCAGCGTTCGGCAGTAAGATAACAAACTCATCACCGCCTAAACGCGTTAATAACTCACCAGGCGCGCCGAGTAAACGAGAAATACGCAGCGCAACGGCAATTAACAGTTCATCCCCTGCCGCATGACCATAACGATCGTTGACTTGTTTAAAACGGTCCAGATCCATGAACAATAATACCGGACTAATCTTACCTTTTTTAGCCAGTGGCAAAATATGCGCTAGGGTATCCATGAGTAGCGCCCGGTTCGCTAACCCAGTTAAATTGTCATGCATCGCCGCATACCGTACATGTTGCTCTGCGCGCTTTCTTTCCAGTACCTCGCATTTTAAGCGCTGATTAATAATCAACAAATAAAATAACCATAAACCATTAAATAGTAACGCCGCGACAATCACCTTTGCCCAGCCCCCCCATACCTGCCAGTCTATTTTCGCCCGGGCTGGGATATAAATAAAGTGACTGAAATCGCTGCCTTTGGCAATCAAATCAAAATCAACTAACTGCTGTTGCATATCCCGTAAATGCTGCTGATTGATATAACCTAGCGGCACAAAATCTGGCAAGATAAAATCCCGCATGGTAATTAACTGGTATTTCATTTTATTACGAGCTTCATTGCGCATTTCAATGCGCACTTCATTACCAGATGTATCAGGTGAGGACGGTAACGGATTTAAACCAAGCAACACATCGAGGGTTTCTTCAGTATGGGTTAAGGCATATTCCCAGCCTTGTAATACCGCAGTTCGCACCGCCGCAACACGCTCAGGGTTTGCATTTGCTTCTTGCTCGTTGGTAAATAAGAAACCACTATAAAAATCGATACCATATTCTTTCGGCATAAAAATAATCGGATCAACGCCCTGACGCACGGCATTATAAGGACCACGGGTTAAATTAATACTTAAGGCGTCAAATTGATTATTCACCAAGGTGGTAATATCTCGGGTCACCGAAGGCGATGATATATTAATTGATTGGATATGATATTTACGTAATAAGCTGATCACTTCAATGTCTTGAAATTCGGGTAATAACAATACTCGTTTATCATTTAAGTCCGCTAACTTATTAATCCCTTTGTTTTTTAGTACTATCGCTTTATCTTTTAATACTATCCCTTTATTTTTTAATACTAATAACGCCGCCGGAGAATGCTGAAACAGTACCGCAATAGCAACCAATGCTCGACCACTGGCCTTTTCAATTAAGACATCGGCATTCGTTACGCCGTATTCAGCGTCACCTTCATCCACTGCTTGGGTGATTGATTGGCGAGAGCGTGATGAACGTAAATCAACCTCGAGCCCTTGCTGCTGAAAAAAGCCTTTATGCTGAGCCATATAATAACCAGCCGATTGGACCATCGCAGTAGGTGGCAACAAGATACCAACATGATCAACATTATGCTCGGCTCGCACTGTAAAAGAGATGATCCCAAAACACAGCGGTAAGATGATAAAAATAGCGTATTTAATTAAAGCCACTGGGAATATAACAATCCATTGTTTATATTGTGTCGCCATTTTGCCAATTAGTTAAATCGAAAGCAAAATTTCATTTCGAACAATGACCTAGCAATAACTAATTCATCACATTCACTCAGAGTAATGATGACATTTTGTCGCAATTTAAAGATAAAGCCATTATCCGTGATAATGAAACAAGCAAAAAAAAGCCTGTAATATCATAATTACAGGCTTTTAATCTTAATTTGTATCGCCTGAAATGTGTCTCCACTTATGGCATCAAGGATGAAACAGTATTAGCCAATACGTTTGTACTTGATACGGTGTGGTTGTGTCGCTTCCGGCCCTAAAGTTTTCTTCAACCATGCTTCGTAATCTGTGTAGTTACCTTCGTAGAAGTTCACTTGACCTTCATCACGGTAATCTAAGATATGCGTAGCGATACGATCAAGGAACCAACGGTCATGGGAAATAACCATAGCACAACCAGGGAACTCAAGAATCGCTTCTTCAAGTGCACGTAATGTCTCGATATCCAAGTCATTGGTTGGCTCATCCAGCAGTAATACGTTACCACCAGCTTGTAGCAGTTTAGCTAAATGTAAACGACCACGTTCACCACCCGACAGGTGACCAACACGTTTCTGCTGATCGGTACCTTTAAAGTTAAAGCGGCTGCAATAAGCACGAGAAGGCATTTCAAAATTACCGATCTTGATGATATCAAGGCCGTCTGACAATTCTTGCCATACTGTGTTCTCGCCGTTCATGTGATCACGGAACTGATCAACACTGGCGATTTGCACTGATTCACCTACCGAGATAGAACCCGAGTCTGGTGATTCACTGCCATCTAACATTTTGAATAGTGTTGATTTACCTGCACCATTGGGACCGATAATACCGACGATCGCGCCTTTTGGCATAGAGAATGATAAGTCATCAATTAATACACGGCCATCATAGGCTTTACCTAAGTTTTCAACTTCAATCACTTTGTCGCCTAAACGTTCACCCGGTGGGATAAACAGTTCATTGGTTTCGTTACGACGTTGGTAATCTGATTGGTTAAGCTCTTCAAAACGCGCCATACGGGCTTTGCTTTTCGCTTGACGGCCTTTCGGGTTTGAACGTACCCATTCAAGCTCTTTCTCAATCGATTTTTTGCGTGCGCTTTCTTTTGATGACTCTTGTTCTAGACGCGCATCTTTTTGCTCTAACCAAGAAGAGTAGTTACCTTCCCATGGAATACCTTCACCACGGTCAAGCTCTAAGATCCAACCCGCTACGTTATCAAGGAAGTATCTATCATGGGTAATAGCAACAACTGTACCTTCATAATCATGTAGGAAACGTTCTAACCAAGCCACAGATTCGGCATCCAAGTGGTTGGTTGGTTCATCAAGTAGTAACATGTCTGGTTTTTCAAGTAACAAACGACAGATAGCAACACGGCGACGTTCACCACCCGATAGGAGTTTAATTTTTTTGTCCCATTCAGGTAAACGTAATGCATCCGCAGCACGCTCAAGTTGGTTTTCGATGTTGTGGCCATCGTGCGCTTGAATGATAGCTTCAAACTTTTCTTGTTTCTTCGCTAACTTATCAAAATCTGCATCTGGTTCTGCATAGTCAGCATAAACTTGATCAAGACCAGCCATTGCATCTTTCAGTTCTGAAATAGCTTCTTCAACGACTTCACGTACTGTTTTTTCTAGATCCAGTACTGGTTCTTGCGGTAAGTAACCAATTTTAGTACCCGCTAATGGACGCGCTTCACCTTCGAAGTCTTGATCTACGCCAGCCATAATGCGTAACAGGCTTGATTTACCAGAGCCGTTTAAACCTAATACGCCGATCTTAGCGCCAGGGTAAAAACTAAGTGAAATGTCTTTAAGAATTTGACGTTTCGGCGGCACGATTTTGCCAACACGATGCATCGAATAGATAAACTGAGGACCAGCCATTATGTTCTCTTTTAACAAGGAATATGAATGTGGATAAGTGTAAACCTTGCATGCTGCTGATACAAGTATTCATCGGGTTCACACGTATGAGTGGTGATCGATGAGGCATATTACAGACAAAAAAATACCCGCTAATCTAAATTAGCGGGTATTTTTAGTAAAGCAGTATATTAGTCTTCAATTAACACAGACTCTAATGCCATTACGATCATGTCATTGAACGTTAATTGACGTTCTTCAGCAGTCGTTACTTCACCCGTACGGATGTGATCAGATACAGTACAGATACATAGTGCATTTGCGCCGAATTCAGCTGCAACGCCATATAGACCAGCGGCTTCCATTTCAACACCTAGTACGCCTAGTTTTTCCATCGTATCAAATAGTTCTGGTTTAGGTGTGTAGAATAAATCTGCAGAGAAAATGTTACCTACTTTTGCATCGATACCACATGCTTTTGCAGCGCGTGTTACCTTGCTTAGTAGTTCCCATGATGCGATCGCAGCGAAATCATAACCGTCAAAACGGGCACGGTTAACCGCAGAATCGGTACATGCACCCATGCCGATCACGACGTCACGTACTTTAACGTCAGTACTGATTGCGCCACAGCTACCAACACGAATAAGGTTTTTAACACCGTATTCAGTGATTAGCTCTTTTGCATAGATAGAACAAGATGGGATACCCATACCTGAACCCATTACAGAAACACGTGTACCTTTGTAAGTACCAGTAAAACCGAACATGTTGCGCACGTCGTTCACTTGTTTAACGTCTTCTAAGAATGTTTCTGCAATGTATTTAGCGCGTAGCGGATCACCTGGGAATAGTACCGTTTCAGCGAAATCACCTTTTTCTGCATTAATATGTGGAGTAGCCATTATTATTACCTTCTTTGTTTTGTTGTACCCAGCATTCTGTAGCTGGGTAGCTATTTATATATAAAATATAGGTTTATAAAAATTTATTATTTTTAATAACCGAGATTGATAGAACTTGTTTTTATAAAAAGCTTTTACCGTAATCGAGTTTCGGTAAACCGTGATACGCTGCGATTGACTGACCAATATCGGCAAATGTTTCGCGTAAACCCAGTGGCCCTTTTGGTACATTGTGACCATAAAAGATGACAGGGATATGTTCACGTGTATGATCAGTACCTGGCGCGGTTGGATCACAACCGTGATCGGCAGTTAATACCAGCACATCACCTTCATCTAGAATTGCTAATAACTCAGGTAAACGGGTATCAAAATACTCTAAGCCTTTTGCATAACCAGCGACATCGCGGCGATGTCCCCATGATGAATCAAAGTCAACAAAGTTAGTGAATACGATAGTTTGATCACCGGCTTCTTTAACCTGTTCTAACGTCAGATCAAACAACGCTTCTAGACCTGTGCCTTTGACTTTCTTAGTGATCCCTTGCTGCGCGTAAATATCAGCAATTTTACCGACACTTACCACTTCACCACCCGACTCAGCCATACGATCAAGCAAGGTTGGTGCCGGTGGTAAAACTGAATAATCACGACGATTACCAGTACGAGCAAAATCGCTCTTATCATTACCGATAAATGGACGCGCGATAACACGACCAATGTTGTACGGTTCTAATAATTCACGGGCTAATTCGCATAACTTAAGTAAACGCTCAAGACCAAATGTTTCTTCATGACAAGCAATTTGGAATACACTGTCTGCCGAGGTATAGAAAATTGGTTTGCCAGACGCCATGTGCTCTGCGCCCAACAGATCTAAGATCTCAGTACCTGAAGAGTGGCAATTACCTAAATAACCCGGTAAGTCTGCTTGCTCTACTAACTGATCCAGTAACTCTTGTGGGAAGCTATTTTCAGTATCTGTAAAATAACCCCAATCAAACAGCACAGGTACACCGGCTATTTCCCAGTGGCCACTTGGTGTGTCTTTACCACTTGAGATCTCTTGTGCGTAACCGTATGCGCCAATAACCTCTGCACTTTCATCTAAACCTGCTGGGAATGAACCCACGCTATCTCCGCACGCATGTGCAAGACCTAGTTTAGTTAAGTTAGGAATATGCAACGGGCCTTCACGACCGTCATTGGCTTTACCTTCAGCACACCATTGCGCGATGTGACCAAAGGTATTACTACCTACATCACCAAATTTATCCGCATCGGCCGAAGCACCGATGCCCAATGAATCCAACATTAATATAATTGTACGTTTCATCATTCTGACCTATTTCAATTACTATTCGTTATAAACAGTACTGTTCGTTATCGATTTCTATCTATTAGCCATTAGCTCAGTTAGCTATTTACTAAACGTTAGACATCAGAAAGTCGAATTTGTTGATAAACATCTGCGCTTGCTGCAGGCTGTGTATCGCCGATATGGATTGATTTCAAGATCTCTGCTTGTGCCGCATCAAATTGTGCTTCACTGCGAGCATGTACCATAGCAACTGGGGTGTGAGCATCTAAACGCTGGCCCAGCGCAGCAATAGCAGATAAACCCACCGCATAATCAATTTGATCTGTTGCAACACGACGACCACCGCCCATAGCAACCACAGCCATACCGAAACCACGGGTATCCATTTCGGTTAGATAACCACTTTGCGCTGCGTATACAGGGCGAATTATGTCTGTTTTTGGTAAGTGTAGGTCATAGTTGTCCACAAAATCTGCTGGACCGCCTAAACCTGTCACCATAGTGCCAAATAATTCTGCTGCTTTACCGTTATCTAATACTGTTTGTAATTTATGACGGGCATCATCAGCATCTGTCGCCAGATTTGCTGACACTAACATTTCAACACACAGCGCCATGGTAACAGCAAGCAAACGTGGGTTACGGTATTCACCCGTTAAGAATCGCACCGCTTCACGCACTTCAACTGCATTACCAGCACTGCTTGCCAATACTTGGTTCATATCTGTAATAAGTGCCGATGTTTTACAACCCGCACCATTCGCTACAGATACAATGCTTTTCGCTAATTCAACTGATTGTTCATGGGTAGGCATAAATGCGCCACTACCAGACTTAACATCCATAACTAAGGCATCAAGACCAGCGGCGAGTTTTTTCGATAGAATAGATGCCGTAATTAACGGAATAGATTCAACTGTTGCGGTGATATCACGCACGCCGTAAAAACGTTTATCAGCAGGTGCTAGGTTTGCTGATTGACCAACAATCGCCACACCACTATTTTTTACTACTTGACGGAATTGCGCATTATCAACGGTTGTTTGATAACCTGGGATCGCATCAAGCTTGTCTAATGTACCACCGGTATGACCTAGGCCACGGCCTGAGATCATCGGCACATAACCACCACATGCAGCAACCATAGGACCAAGCATCAGTGAAATAACATCACCCACGCCACCCGTTGAGTGTTTATCTACGATAGGGCCATTAAGTTGCATTGCATCCCAATTTAATACATCACCAGAATCACGCATTGCCGTTGTGATCGCAATACGTTCATCCATGTTCATGTCATTAAAATAGGTCGCCATCGCAAATGCGGCAATTTGTCCTTCCGAGATACTGTTATCAGCAATACCATTTACAAAATATTCAATTTCAGCACGACTTAATATTTCACCATTACGTTTACGGCGAATAATCTCTTGCGGTATAAACATAATCATCTACTCCTTGAATTGGAAAAAGCGACTCCTTAAAATAGGAAGAGCTTAGTTAAAATACAAAAATCAGGATCGAATAAGCACATGTGGTATTGATTAAGCCATGCCAGTTATTGCTAACATGGGTCTTAATCTATACCAAACACTTTGTTTGTGGATATTGCTATGTCGAACCTTAGAACTAGATAATTAGTAACCGCTGCTGTCAGCTGGTTTGTCAGCTAATTCAAGTTCAGCTAATAAGTTCGCAAGTAGACTTGAAGCGCCGAAGCGGAATTTTGCTGGAGAAACCCAGTCTTGACCTAGAATTGATTCTGCTAGTGCCAGGTACTCACCTGCTTGCTCTGCATTTTTAACACCACCAGCTGGTTTGAAACCAACATCAGTGTTTTTCTCGCTGATCACAGTAAGCATGATCTTAGCAAATTCTAACGTTGCATTAACAGGCACTTTACCCGTTGATGTTTTAATGAAATCAGCACCGGCATCAATTGAGATCTCACTCGCTTGACGAATTAGTGCTTCAGTCTTAAGTTCACCAGTTTCAACGATAACTTTAAGTTGAACATTAGCAGGACATGCTGCTTTACAGGCTTTAACAAGTTCAAAGCCAACTTCCGCATTACCAGCCATGAGTGCGCGGTATGGGAATACTACATCAACTTCATCAGCGCCGTAGGCAACAGCGGCTTTCGTTTCTGCAACTGCGATAGCAACATCATCATTACCGTGTGGGAAATTCGTTACCGTAGCGATTTTTACTGTTTCAGCACCAATTGCATTAAGCGTTTTACGGGCGATAGGAACAAAGCGAGGATAAATACAAACAGCAGCAGTATTACCAGCTGCACTCTTTGCTTTATGACACAGTTCAATGACTTTTGCATCGGTATCATCATCATTAAGTGTAGTTAGATCCATCATGCTTAATGCACGTTGCGCTGCTACTTTAAAGTTACTCATATTAAGTCTCCAAACTTATCAAAATTTTTATAAACCGATTTTTTATAAATCAATTTTTTTATAAACCAATAGAAAATCATAGCAATGAATGTCATTGCTAGCGGTAGCTATTCTGGAATAATTTTAATAAAGACGTGTTTAACCTAAGGTGACTACCTAAGCTAAATGGATGACGTATATTGAGTAATCTTATATTAACTACTCTAACTATCAACATAACTATCTTTATGACAAATATCCATGAAGAATAACTATGCGGACTTGGTTCCGTGAAGACTTGATATGACTATCAATCAACATCCTTGTAACCGCGCTAATACGACTAACCAACGCCATATCTAAGCTTAAAGGTCAGCAATATTTAACGAAAAAACACCAAAAGTACTTCATGTACGATTAGTTTAAACTACATAACTAAAGTTACGCTAAGTGACAAAGAAATCAAGTAATAAATACCATCATAACCGACCTACTTCTCACTACGCGCAAATAAACTACAATAAAACAATATATTAAAAAAATACCTCGAGACTGTCCATCAAACAACGTCGAGGCATTCACTATTTTATAACCGTATCGCTACGGTTTATAAATTATCGTACTTTTAGCTAAGAGTACTAAGCTAATGTATTAAGCTAAGAATAAACCTGCAAGTGCAGCACTCATTAAGTTAGCAAGAGAAGCAGCAAGTACCGCTTTTATACCCATGCTAGCAATATCAGCACGACGTGAAGGTGCTAAGCTACCTAAACCACCGAGTAAAATGGCAATAGATGAGAAGTTAGCAAAACCACATAGTGCAAATGAGATGATAATTTGGGTATGCTCAGATAGCTCGTTGTTTTTAATGTAGTTAACGAAATCTAGGAAAGCTACAAACTCATTCACAACCAGTTTTTGACCGATGAAACTACCCGCCGCAACCGCTTCGTGCCATGGCACACCGATAACAAATGCCAGTGGTGAGAAGATCCAACCTAAGATCATTTGAATAGTTAACTCAGGCATATCGAACCAAGCGCCGATACCACCCGTGATACCATTTGCTAATGCAATCAAACCAACGAATGCAATTAACATGGCGCCAACGTTAAGCGCTAGCATCATACCTGAAGAAGCACCCGCAGCTGCAGCGTCTAGTACATTTGCTGGTTTGTCTTCATCACTATCATCAAGATCATCAAGCGTTGCTTTTGGTGTTTCTGTTTCCGGCTTGATGATTTTAGCCATTAATAAACCACCCGGAGCAGCCATGAATGACGCTGCTACCAAGTACTCAATTTTAATACCCAAACCGGCATAACCCGCTAATACAGAGCCTGCGATTGAAGCCAGACCACCCACCATCACGGCAAATAGTTCTGATTTAGTCATTGATTTAATAAATGGGCGCACCACAAGCGGCGCTTCAGTTTGACCAACAAAAATATTGGCTGTCGCAGAAAGTGATTCTGAACGGCTAGTACCGAGAAACTTTTGTAGACCGCCACCAACGAAGTTGATCACAACACTCATCACACCGATATAATATAATACCGCAATCAATGAAGAGAAGAACACGATAACTGGTAATACATTAATCGCAAAAATGAAACCAACTTTGAATCTAGCTAAGTCGCCAAATAGGAATTGAATACCTTCATTACCATAAGCAATGACGTTGGCAACACCAGTAGAAAGACCTTGCAGTAAATCTTTACCGAAAGGGACGTACAAAATAAAGGCACCAATAGCCACCTGGATAGCAAATGCGCCGCCAACAGTGCGAAGGTTAATTGCTTTTCTATTATCAGATAACAGAACCGCTAAACCAAGTAAGGCAAATACGCCTACAATACCCATAATAAAATTCATTAGGCATTATCTCCAATTTTCGCTGTTACTTGAAAATTACTCATATTAAGTCTCCAAAATTATTGAAATTTTTATAAACCAATAGTGAAACGTAGTAATTAAGGTTAATTACTAGCGGTAGTTATTCTGGAGTTATTCAAATAAAGAAGCGTTTACTTTAAGCCAAAGCTTAAGGTAAATAGATGACGTATAACTATCGACATAACTATCTTTAAGATAAATATCCATTAAGAATAACTATGCGGACTTGGTTCCTTGAAGACTTGATATATACCCAATTCACTTGGGTGTAACCATCAATCAACATCCTTGTAACCGCGCTAATACGACTGACCTAGGCTTTATCTTAAGCTTAAAAAGGTAAGACATATCGAACGAAAAACACCAAAAGTACATCATGTACGATTAGTTTAAATACTCAGTTAAGGTTACGCCCAATGACAAGTAAATCAAGTAATACACGCCCCTCAAAACCGACCTACCTCTCACAACGAGAAAATACATAATCCTAGAATAACAGCGGAAACCGAGGTCTGTGTCAGCGCCCTACTTATGACGTCGAGAGTGATACAAATAATGCTTTATTCTGCTCAAAAAAAATGCCCCCAAACTGTCTATTAAACAATTTGGGGGCATTATCAATTTTTTAGCCGTAATCAATACGGCTTATAAATTGTCAGTCGATTAAGCTAAGCCTATTAAGCCAAGAACAGACCTGCTAATGCAGCACTCATTAAGTTAGCTAGAGAAGCAGCAAGTACCGCTTTCAGACCCATGCTTGCAATATCTGCACGGCGTGTTGGCGCTAAGCTACCTAAACCACCTAGTAAGATTGCAATCGATGAGAAGTTAGCAAAACCACATAGTGCAAATGATATGATGATTTGTGTATGCTCAGATAGTTCGTTATTTTTAATATAGTTAACGAAATCTAGGAAAGCAACGAATTCATTCACAACCAGTTTTTGACCGATGAAGCTACCAGCCGCAACCGCTTCGTGCCATGGCACACCAATAACAAATGCTAGTGGCGAGAAAACCCAACCTAAGATCATTTGGATTGTTAGCTCTGGCATATCGAACCAAGCGCCGATACCACCAGTGATACCATTTGCTAATGCAATTAGACCAACGAATGCAATTAACATTGCACCAACGTTAAGTGCTAACATCATACCTGAAGATGCACCCGCAGCTGCAGCGTCTAGTACGTTTGCTGGTTTTTCTTCATCGCTATCATCAAGATCATCAAGTGTTACTTTCGGAGTCTCTGTTTCTGGTTTAATGATTTTAGCCATTAATAGACCACCCGGTGCAGCCATGAATGACGCAGCAACCAAGTACTCAATTTTAATACCAAGACCAGCATAACCCGCTAGTACTGAACCAGCGATAGAAGCAAGACCACCCACCATCACAGCGAATAGCTCTGATTTAGTCATTGATTTAATAAACG
>Ga0209292_1004207_pt1 | contig 15337 bp, 12 predicted proteins | sample GOMGulsemesocosm_2_FD_184634 | JGI IMG/M metagenome (GOLD analysis project Ga0209292, IMG submission 184634) | Methane-oxidizing microbial communities from mesocosms in the Gulf of Mexico - GOM9C Gulf of Mexico (SPAdes) (version 2) | ecosystem: Environmental > Aquatic > Marine > Cold seeps... | reverse complement strand
ACAAAATCCGTGACATCATTGGTAAAGGCGGCGCAATGATTCGCTCTATTTGTGAGCAGTCAGGCGCGCAGGTTGATATCGAAGATGACGGTTCCGTACGTATCTACGCAGACGACAAAGAAGCAGCTAACGTTGCTTTGAACCTCGTTGAAGAGATTTGTGCTGAAGCTGAAGTCGGTGCGACCTACGAAGGTAAAGTGGCACGTATCGTTGATTTCGGTGCGTTCATCACTATCCTGCCGGGCACTGATGGCCTGCTGCACATTTCCCAGATCGCTAATGAGCGTGTGGAAAATGTTGCTGACTTCCTTGAAGAAGGTCAAACGGTTAAGGTTAAGGTTCTCGATGTTGACGGCCGTGGCCGTATCAAGTTGAGCATGAAAGCGTTGATCGAAGAGAGCGCTGAAGCCGAGTCATAGGTTTAAGCTTTTCTCTTAAAAAAGGGGCCGTTGGCCCCTTTTTTGTGTCTGAGCGTACTAGATTGTGATTAAAAGTAGTGATAAAGCTGCCGATTGATTATGTTGTAAGCAGAGCCAGAGAAGTGGAGAGTGTTTTGAAACTAGAAGACGTCATGACAACAAAAGTTGTTTCGGTTGAAATGGATTGTTCGCTCAAGCTGATCAAGGAAGTATTTGATCACGCAAGTTTCCGTCATTTGCTTGTGGTTGAAGATGCAGAGTTAGTGGGAATTATCTCCGATCGGGATTTATTACGAGCAATAAGTCCAAGGGTTGGGACTGTTGCTGAAACAGCTACTGAGGTCGCTGAGTTGAATCGAAAAGCGCATCAGATTATGACACGCAGACCAATTACCCTTATGCCAGATAATGATATAAAAGTGGCCATTGGGGTGTTTAATAAGCACCGTATTTCCTGTATTCCTATTGTTGATGCAAAGAAAAAACCGGTTGGTATTGTCAGCTGGCGTGATATTTTAAAGACTCTATAAAGGTCGCTGTCAGCTGCCTTCAGCGTGGCCTGAAAATAGTTTTAAACCGACGATGCCGGCGACAATTAATAGGACACATGCGATGCGGAGTGCTTCACGAGACTCGCCAAGAAATATCATGCTGAATACTGCGACGCCGGTTGCGCCAATCCCTGTCCAGATAGCATAAGCTGTGCCGATAGGGATACTTTTCATTGAAAGAGATAATAACCAAACGCTGCCGACCATTGCGATGACAACAATGATTGATGGGAGTAGTTTGCTAAAACCTTCAGTGTACTTCAAGCCGACGGCCCAGACGCACTCGAGTAGACCTGCGATTAATAAATAGGACCATGCCATGTTGTTGCTCCTTTCCGCGTGTAAATATGGGGGCGCAGTATCGATTATTGTGGGTTTTAGATCTATAAAAAATAATATAAATCGATTTATAGCATGCTGTTAATAAGCGTGTTTGATGGCTTTGTTGTGGCGCTTAAGGCTGAAGGTGCTCGGGTTTTTTGCAGAAATCAGGTTTGTGTTTAATGTAAAAAGAAAATTAAAAAATCATTTTTCTGTGCTAATTTTTTAATTTTCATGATAAAAACGTAACGAGCGAAGGTGTTGGTTGCTGTGGATGATAAAATGATGCTGCCTGAAATGGTTCATTAAAGTTCAAAAAGGAGTATGTAATGGAGTCAGCTGGTAACGTGGCCGGTAAAGCCTCAAAACGTGGGAAGAAAGTAAGTGGCGGGGATGAAAATTCAGAGTTGAGTAAGGATGGTCATCGGTCATCAGATAGGGCGTCTCTGGATAACAAGCTGAATCAAGAGATTGTTCATATGCTTCAGGATGATGGTCGTCGCCCCTATAAGGAGATTGCTGAGGCTTTAAATGTATCTGAAGGTACTATCCGTAATCGGGTTAACTGGATGAGAGATGCGGGCATGCTACAAATTGCAGCGATCTCCGATCCATCGTCATTTAATTATCAAACGGACTCAATGCTTGGTGTTAAGGTGGCTCCACATGCAACGCCAAAAGATGTTGCGGCACGATTGTCTGAGCACCAGGAAGTGGTTTTTATTTTGTGGGTTACAGGGCGTTACGACTTGCTTGTAGAGATTGTCTCTGATGCGGACGATATTTTATGTAATTTTCTAGAGAATCACTGCTTTAATCAGACTGATATTACGAGTGTTGAGGTTATGAAAAGCCTGGCGACTTATAAAAACCAGTTCCTTTTAAAGCGAGATGTCCCCTAAAGTCCCAATATTCCCTGCTACTTTGTAGTGCTGTTTTTAGGCTTAGCTGCAGCTAGGTGAGAGCCCGGTATCTGTGGTTTTTCTTTTAAAATAAAGCGGCTGTCTTAATGGCTGCTTTAACTCTTCTTGATGTATTTCCTGCTTTTTCCTTTTTGTTCTTAGTAAGTTAAGTCTTGGGCTCTCTGCCCGAATTTTTTTGTTTCACTCAAAATATTGATGGTAGATGGTTGCTGGATATTGGGTCCTCTGCCTCCGCTCTTTCCGTGGCTGTCTGTTTTTTCGTTTTTCGTAAGTTAGCCTGAAAAAATAATGATTATGCATGGGAGGTGGCGCCTGTTTCCTGCTGAATCTGATGAAATCGAATTATTGCTCCTTGTAGATGGCTGGAACCGCATTTTAATGTTTAAAGTCATGATTAAATCGCAAATAAATACAGAATAATTAATCAAAACTTAATAAATTACTGGAAAAGTAAAAATAACAGCGCTATATTGCGGATTAACACCTAGCAAGGCATCTGTGCGAAGGAATCAGCAATATTGGTTTTCTGGCATGGAGGGTGAGGTAACTGCTAAATCGGTAACGTTTGCAGGCTGACCTTAATGAGTTGGGTGTAGTGCTTTTTAAAGTTGTATTTTGACCAGGCTGGCTCTAGTCGTGCCGTGGTTTGAAAGGGTTTGTCGCGTACAGGTCCGGTTTCAGCAAAAACAGGTGTTCTTGTTGAAAGAAAATATTAAAACCAATCTATGAGGTGGTAGTTATGAATGATTTATCTGAAGCATCTGCAGCGAAAGAAAATGCTAAGTGTGACATTTATCCGACGTCTATGGCTGATGCTCTTCCAAGTGCAGAGCGAGTGGCTGAAGCGAGAAAAATGCTCGAAGATGCGGGCGTAAAATATGTCTTGTCCGTCTGGATTGACCTATTAGGTGTGCCTAAAACTAAGCCTGTTCCTCTGTGTGAGTTTGAAGCTGTTTGTGCAGGTAAAGGCCCGCAGTTTGCAGTGCACTCCATTTCATTTGTGCCTGAGTTAGGTCCTGCGGATTCTGATCAGATTCCGGTTCCAGATCTGGATACGTTGGTTATTTGTCCTTGGGATAAACAAACTGCCTGGATATTTGCTGACTTGTGGTGGGAAGATAAGCCTTACAATCTATGCCCACGCCAAACGCTGAAGCGTACTGTTAAAAATGCGGCTGACCAGGGTTTAAAAGCTTTCTCCGGTATTGAGCCAGAATTCTTTGCCATGCGTTGGGAAGATGGTCAGCCGGTTAAAGCGATCGATGATGATCCTAAAGAAGGACAAGGTTTACGTCCTCGTCGTCAGGCCTTCGGCTACGATGTTGAGTACTCAATTGACTCCATGGGTTTCCTGGGTGAGATGATTGATACGCTCAACGACTTGGGTTGGGGTCTTAAGGACGTGGTTGCTGAAGGTGGCTACTCTCAGTTTGAACTGGACTTTGATTACGCGGATGTCTTGACCATGGCTGACCGCCTGGTCTTCTTGCGAGTCCTTCTGAAAGAAACGGCCAAGAAGCACGGCATGTTCATTACCTTTATGCCTAAGCCAACAATTGGTGACTGGCGTTCAGGCGCACACATTAACTTCAGTCTTACCAAAACAGAAGGCGGTGGCAATCTGATTGAAGGCGATGATGATTTCTCTGGCGAAGCCTATAACGTGGTTGGCGGTCTGCTCAAACATGGCGCTGCGATTACCGCATTAGCTTGTTCTACGGTTAATTCCTATAACGGCCTGGTTCCTAAAGTAGGTGGCTTCGAAGGAGGTACGGTTACTTGGGCGCCAACACACATGGCCTATGGTAACAACAACCGTTCTTGCATGATTCGTTTGCCTCAGAACCGTTACTGCATTGAAAACCGCGCAGCCGATATGTGTATGAACCCGTACCTAGCGCTGGCATTGACTACAGCGGCGGCGGTTGAGGGTATTACTGATAAGGTTGATCCGGGTAAGCCTTTAAATATTGATTTGTACTCTCTGAGCAGAGAGCAAATTGAAGAAGCAAACATTCCGGCTATTCCTCGTAACCTTTTGGAAGCGCTGGAAGCTTTGGAGAAAGATGACTTGGCTAGAGAAGTGCTGGGTGAGTCGATGCTTAAGCAGTTCTTCGCTTACAAAATGGATGAGTGGGATCGTTATCATCAGCAAGTGTGTGCTTGGGAAGTGGAAGAGTATCTGCGTCTTTACTAGGCGGAGTCTCTAAGCTTTTAGCGTTGCCCAGTGTCGGGCTGGGCGAAAACGGAATTGGCGCTATCGCAAAACGATAGCGCCAATTTTATACGGTATGAGTAATGGTAACAGCAAGTGAGTCGTCTCTTTGGTTGTAATTGGCGAGTTTTAACTTGCTTCTGCCATACGTTTTTTAGGCATAGGGCCAAGCTATTTGGTCGTGATGCCAGTGTTCTTAAGGGTGATCATAATTATGGACTATCAAGTATATGAACCTGACGACTTTGTTGTGAGGTCGGGGCTTACATTGCGCGATGCGCGGCTTGTCTACAAAACTTACGGAACGCTTAATGAGGATAAAAGTAATGTCATTCTCTATCCGACACGTTTTGGCGGTACTCATGTTGATAATGAATACTTGATCGGCGAGGGTATGGCTCTTGATCCTGCTAAGTACTTCATTGTTGTTCCAAATTTGTTGGGTAATGGGCTTTCATCCTCGCCCAGTAATAGCTTAATTCCATTTGACCGGGGGCGCTTTCCTAAGCTGACAGTGCATGACAACGTGTTGCTTCAGGAAAAGCTGTTACGAGAAGTGTTTGGTATAGAAGAAATAGCTTTGGTGGTTGGTTGGTCTATGGCGGCGCAGCAGGCCTATCACTGGGCGGCGTTGTATCCGGATAGGGTTAAACGACTTGCACCTATTGCAGGCTCGGCACGTACGACACCTCATAACTATGTATTTCTAGAGGGTGTTAAAACCGCGTTGATGACAGATCCAGAGTGGCGTGGTGGCTGGTACGAAAAGCAGCCGCAAGCAGGTTTGCGTGCAATGGGACGTGTATGGGCTGGCTGGGCGCTTTCACACGAGTTCTACCGGAAACATATGTACCTCGATTTGGGGTATTCGTCTCTCGAAGACTATCTGGTTGCCTATTGGGAAGCGGTATATTTAAAGCGAGATGCGAATGATATTTTATCTATGATCTGGACTTGGCAGAATGCGGATTTAAGTGATAACGGTATTTTCAATGGTGATTATGAAGCAGCGCTGGGGGCAATTACGGCAAAAACAATTGTTATGCCAGGGCTTACTGATATGTACTTTCCGCCAAAGGATAGTGCCATTGAGGTCAGCTTGATGCCAAATGCAGAGCTAAGGGTAATTCAGTCAGTCTGGGGGCACTATGCAGGTGGGGCTGTAAGCGCTAAAGATGTTGGATTTGTGGACGCTGCTCTGAAGGAGTTGCTTTTAAGTAATGATGTTGTTTCGAGGCGTTCGGATTACTGGAATGTGTCGAATGGTTAGAATGTTTTTTCCTTGCCCTGGTGACGATTTGCTGTTTCTCGCGATGATGTCACTTTCCCCGCAGCATTCTTGCTGCGGGGCTTTTAACAAAGTGTATAAGGCAAAGCTGTTATAAGGATTCGCTGTTGATAGCGTGGTACTTGGCTGTCACCAGGTTGAGGTTATTCGTTCTGAGTAATTGAGGCCGTATGTTTTCTTGCGCCCGTCCTGGGTGCGCTATGTCTTTTTTGTGCGATAAGGCGATAAATTTTATTTGTCGTCGGCGCGTCTTTATATTTTCTGCGTAATGCAGCTTAAGTATGGGCTTTCGGTGGTCTGCTTTTGCTCATTGATTTGTCGTGTCTGGATTCCTCGAAGGTTAACTCTCGTAACGTTTTTCTATTCTTCTGCTCCTTTTCTATGCCTATTTGGGTATCTCGTTTGGCGTATTGACATATGCAAATATAATTGTTGACAGAGCAGCTTTCGCTCTTTATTTTAATTAAAAGGAATTAAATGTCGTTATAAATTAATGATTAAGCAGTATATATTTAATTAAATTGATTAATGCGTAATCTAGCTTTTCGTTTTTTTAGTGGCTCCTGGGTTTGTTGTGATGTGTTTTTCTCGTGGGGCGGTAAAAAACGGCGGAGGCAGGGATGCTGGGTTGAGTTCAGGATTTGGATTGGACTTTAGCGCTAACACAGGGGGAGAAACAAAACTCAAACTTACATAGCTAGGTGCGCGTATTTAAAGGTTTGTGTAAGTAGCAATGTGATGAGTTGTGTTTTTCGATCAGGGTGTAGGTATGAAGGCTTGGGGTTTATAACCCATAGTTCTTCTGTATCTATAGCCGCTTAAGAGTTGTCGAAATAAACAATCAGAAAAGAGGTTATCTCATGAGTTTAGTAGATCATTTTGGACACGATAGTATTAGCCCGAGTAGTAAAATAGAGCGCACGATGAATGGCTTTAATGCCTTTGCAATTTGGTGTGCGTGTGCGGTGGTTATCAGTGTTGTCATGGTGGGTACATTGCTGATTCCGAATCTGACTCCGATGGAGGCTATTGCCATTACGGTTTCAGGATCTTTGGTGGGCGGCTTGGCTCTGGCGCTTACCGGAACCGTCGGCTCGCGTACCGGGTTGCCAACGATGGTGTTGATGAGGGCTGTTTTCGGCCAAAAGGGCGCGGTGCTGCCGGCAGTGATTAATGGCATGTTGTTGGTCGGTTGGAATTGGATACAGGCTTTTATGGCGGGCTTCAGTCTCAACTATGCGGTTGAGCATACGTTTGGGTATAGCAATATCAACATGTTTGTAATTGTTACGGGTGTGCTAGTGACGGTGGTCGCTATTTATGGGCATCGAGGTATTGAAAGGATTGAAAATGTTGTTTCGATCGCAATGCTGCTATTAGCGTTGGTTGTTTTTGTTCAGTTATTCAGTAGTTACGACGTTGCGACTCTGGTTACGATGAAGGCGATTGAAAATCCGGAGATTTCACGGGTGGTTGCTTTTGATATTGTGGTGGGGCTGGGTTGTACCTGGTTAAGCAGTGTCTGTGATTACAATCGGAACTGTAAATCAGTGACTACGGGTGCTATCGGAACTTACCTGGGGTACAGCTTGGCGGCGATAGTTGCGATTACGCTAGGTATTTGTGTGGCCAGCTTCAGTATTTATGAAGGCATGGAGATGACCTATGACCCAACGGTGCTGTTGGCCTCTTCTGGTTATGGTGTTGTGGCGGCAATCGTGGTTTTCCTGTCGGTGGTCTCCACTAATGTGATGGGTTTGTACAGTGCGTCTTTTTCTTTCCTAGCTGCTTTCCCGCGTATTAGCTTTTGGAAAATCTGCTTGTTTGGTGGTGTGATCTCTATCATGGGTGCGTTGCTGAAGGATGTTTTGATCGAGATGATGATGGATTACGTGCTGTTGATCGGATTCATGTATATCCCAATGTTCTCGATGCTGCTGGTTGATTTTTTTCTGTTAAACAAAGGGCAGTATGACGCGGAAGATCTTGCCTTTGACAACAAGGGAAAGTATCGCTTTAACGGCGGTTTTAATGTGGTAGCCATTGTGGTTTATCTTTTGTGTGCTTACGGCGCTTACTATTTTTGCTATGTGCAGCCGTTAGAGACGGGTACCACGATACCGGCCTTTTTTGTTTCAGGCTTGGTGTATTTTGTTGTTATGAAGTTGTTTGGGTACCGTTCTCGGAGCGTGGCTCGTTTTGCAGCCTAGACGGTATTAAAGAAAGCAGGTTCGACGGTTTAAGTGTCTTTGTGGACGCTGTCGTGCCTGCGTCTTTATGTTTTGAGTGACTGTGCTCGTTCAGTGGCTATGCTGATGGTCTGTAGAGTGGTCTGTCTGGTTTCGTTTCTTGTGTGTGTTTTCTTCGTCTTCTATGTCCTTTCCTTTCTTTTTTATCTCTGCGTCATTTAAGTCTGATTGTGGCTTGTGACTTGTGGTGTTGGTTGTCTGTGAGTGTTTAATTCGTAAAAGTCGGTGCCGCAAGATTGACAAATATTTATTGACAAATTAATTTTTGCTGGTAGTTTTGTGTATAAATCAATTTACAGGTGCTTTATATGCTTTTTAAGCATCTTAAAAATTAGATAAGTAACGAAAACGCAATTATAAGTGGGTTGGGGTTTTGTTGAGTAGTTGTTACTGGTTGAGTGAAGAGCGTTATATCTCTCGAAAGTATGCTTTAAAGCTCTGTTTAGTTATTTGGCGCTTTTATACATAACAACTTAACAACTTAGTAAACATCGATGCATGACGAGCTGTGTGGTTCTTCGGAATTTCTAACTCAGCCTAACGGAGCTATTTATGACGATGACAAAATCAATTCCAGTGGATGCTAGCAGCGGTATGTTAGAGGGCTATGAGAATAAGTCTTCTAATTGTCATCATGAAAAGCATGCCCCAAAGCGATTATTCGAATTTAAGAAATCAATTCCAAAACCGTTGACCATTGTGTTGGGGCTTGCTGTTTGGGTGATTTTCTTTGGTGCCTGGCAATTAAGTAGCGCTCTTGGTTTGGTTAATGAACTGCTTTTTCCGGCGCCAACAGAGGTTGTGGCGGCGCTTTATAACCTTTTGGCTAATCAGGGCTTTATTACTGATATTGGTGTCAGCCTTTACAGAATTCTTGTGAGCTTTCTGATCGCCTGCGCGGTGGCCATACCCTTAGGCATTTTAATGGGGTGCTTCAAAGCAGTTGAGGCATTCTTTGGTCCATTTGTGTCTGCATGGCGTTATCTACCTGCCCCTGCTTTGATTCCTCTGTTGCTTATGTGGCTTGGAGCTGGAGAAGAGCAAAAGTTAGCGTTACTCGTGCTTGGCGTGATTTGGTTTCTTATTACGCTTATTTCAGATCATACCAAAACAGTTCGCGCTGAGTTGATTGAGACAGCGGTAACTCTTGGTGGCAGCAGGATTCAGGTATTAAAGACGGTGGTGATACCTGCCGTTATGCCCGATATTTTGGTGGTTATGCGTCAGATGATGGCCGTCAGTTGGACCTATTTGGTTATTGCTGAAATTGTTGCTGCTGATTCGGGTATTGGCGCCATGATGATGCGGGCAAAAAGATTTATTCATGTTGATGAAATCATGGCAGGAATTCTGGTTATCGGTGTGCTGGGTCTTCTGCTGGATCTCTTACTACGGTTGGCTCACCGTATGCTCTTCCCCTATCTGGACGATCATAGAAAATAACGGCTAATCCTGAAAAGGTTTGCCTGCTTAGGAGTCAGCCGAGCCTGAATACATAAACCTAAGAATCATTACAATTACAGGAGTCGCACCATGTTAAATAAAATATGCACAAGGTTGTTTCCTCGACTGGTATTTTCTTGTTTGCTTAGCCTAGGAGTTCTATCGACGGCGGCATCTGTCGCTGAAGCTAAGGAAAAGGTTGAGATGGCAGGGTTAACTTGGCCAGGTTATGGGTTTTGGTTCATTGTTAATGAGAAGAATTTAGCGCCAGATCTAGATATTACTTTTAAAACAATTGAAGACCCTTATCAAAGTTTTAATCTGTTGGTGTCAGGTCAGCTTGATGTTGTATCAAGCACCGTTGAGTTTACGCCTATCGCAGCGGCCCAAAAAATGCCCTTTAAACAGGTTGCCTTCGGAAACCTGTCGATTGGTACTGACAAGATCATCTTCTCTCCTCAGATTAAGCAGCCTGGTGACCTAAAAGGGCAGGATGTTGCGGTGCTTGAAGGTGGATTATCCCAACTGTTTGTAGGTATTTATCTTGAACAGAATGGCATGTCTCATAACGACGTTAACTATGTCAATATCATTGCTGATGATGCTTTCGCAGCGCAAATTAGCGGAAACATTGCTGCATCTGAATATTGGGAGCCGTATGGCAGTAACGTATTAAGAGCTTTGCCTGGGTCTACATTGGCGGCGTCTACTAATGATGACTATTGGAAGAAATCTGCGTTGGTTGCTGATGGTTATTACATGAGTGATGACTTCTTAACGAACCGTCGGGATACGTCAGTCAAAGTAATGAAAGCACTCTATGACGCGATTGACTGGTGGACCAAAAATCCTGAGGAAGGTAATAAGATTATTGCTAAGGGATTCAAAATGTCGGTGGATGACGTTGAGATGATTCTTGGTACTGATGGCACACGTAAGGATGGCGGTCTTTATCCTTATACCTTTATTGAGGCGGCACGTTTTTGTGGTGTAGCAGATGGTCGCCCACCTTTTGGCCAGGAAAACGGTCAAGTGCACCAGCATTGGGATTTAATCAGCGAATGGTGGGTTAAATTCGGTTTAATGAAAGAAACTCTTCCCAGCTCAAAAGGTGTTGATTGCGGTATTTTGAGTGAGCTTTTGGAACAGGGGTATGGTCAGAACTTGGCATTGAAATAACAACTTTTAGTTGGATGTTTAATGAAGGGGGCAGGGCCTGACATAGAAATAATGGACGGCCTTGCATCCCAAAAAATTTTGATTTCAGATTTTCAATTAATCATGTTTTGCTAAAGATCAGCAGGGGACAGAAATGCTCAACGCAATTGATAGTAGTCGTATCCATCATGCCCACGAAGATAACCATCATGTGCAGTTATCTGTACAGAATGTAATAAAGGATTTCGATACCGGTCGTGGACAGCTTCTGCGTGCTGTGGATGATGTTTCCTTTGATGTTCCCAAAAATGAAATGTGTGTGATTCTTGGGCCTTCGGGTTGTGGTAAATCTACAGTATTACGGATGATTGCCGGGCTTGAGGAGATGACTTCCGGGTCGATTTATTTAAATGAAGAAGAGTTAAGTGGGCCAGGGCGAGATCGTGGCATGGTGTTTCAAGGGTATACCTCTTTTCCCTGGCTCACCATTCGAGATAACGTTGAGTATGGTATGCGTCTTAATGGCGTCTCTAAAAAGGTATGTCATGAGAGAGCAGATGAATACCTGGAATTGGTGCATTTAACAAAGTTCAAAGACGCCTATCCTGATCAATTGTCGGGTGGTATGAAGCAGCGTGTGGCGATTGCGCGAACATTGGCAAATGAGCCTAGCATTCTGCTTATGGATGAGCCCTTTGGTGCACTAGACGCGGAAACACGCTGGCATATGCAAGAGTTATTGATGGGGGTCATCGTAAATTCACAAACGACAGCCTTAATGATTACTCATGATATTTCTGAGGCTATATACCTTGCAGATAAAATTATTTTTATGAGCAGTCACCCTGGGCGTGTACGTGAGATTTTGGTACCTGAATTTAAGCAGGGAAAACGTATTCTTAATAAAGAAGAGGTGATTGGCTGTGATGGCTTTGTGGAGATGGAAGCCCATATCATGCAAATGATGCGTGAGGAGTCGGCTGATGACGACGATGCGTTTTAAGTATTAGTGTATGGCTTATGTTCGAGTTGTTCAGTGAGCCTAAAGCTAGCGGGGCGGTCCTCTTATTGGCGGGTGGGCCTGGGGTGTTTTGAAAAACCATAAAAGGGCGGGAATGCTTTATGAGTATCGTGCTCACACATTTTAAAACGTATATAGAAGGTTGGGTTCAAGGTGATGCAGAAAAGGCGCTGAGTGTCTTGGCCGATGATTACACATATGACGACCCGGGCTCAAAAGTCTATACCAGAGATACATTCACTGAGTTGATGGACGGATTCAAGTGCGCAGCTATAGAGGCCTGTGGTGGTCGGTTGCCGAATCCCTTTGTTCGAGTGTCTGAGGTGGTAACCGGCGTGATTGGGGGTGGTCTGCGAGCGTGGTGCCAGTGGGAAATACCGGGTAGTGGACTGCGTGGTAGCGCGTTAGTTAAAGCGGATGTGACTGGAATACGCTCAGAGGTGATTACCTATTATACAAAATTGCCGTAGCTGTTTTAGTTGGATTAAGGGCGTGTTTTGAATCTTTATGATCGTTAATGGCTTGGCAGGTGTGTGAATAGTCAATTTAGTGTCCCGCCATGATTTCAACCAATCGATCAACCAGGTCCTGCTTTGGGCCTTCGTTTTTGCTCATAGATACAATGGGCGAGTCCAGACGTAGCTCGTCTACGGGTAACTCTTTGATCTGGCCTGAATCCAGCCAGCTTTGCGCATAAAACTCCGGCAGCATGCCCACATGGTTGCCCGCAAGTATTAAAATCAGAACCCCTTCTATCTGCGGGCAGAAATAGAATTGGCCGCTATCCCCCTGCTCCATTAGCGGACTAGGTTCGCGATGAGTGTAGGTGGTTAATCTGAGGTTGGCTATATCGCTCGGAGCAAGGCTTGTCTGTTGCCATAGTGTTTTATGTTTGGTGGCGACATAGGGGCGAACCTGCTCGTGGTAAAGGGTGGTGGTGTGTAAGCCGGTTACTTTCCTATGAATCAAAGTAAGCCCTAAATCCAGTTCGCCTTTGAGTAATCCCATGGTGATTTCATTGGGAGTCATGATATGAAGATCGATGACTACGTTGGGTTCTTCATTCTGCAGATGCTGTAGGCTTGAGATTAGCGGGCAGTTTGGGTCGGGAGTCGTGTTGTCTACCACGGCAATACGCAATATGCGTTGTACGTTCTTATGAAGATTGCTAACTTCGTTTAAGTGGTTTCCTATGGCGGAAAAAAGTTTGGCGCTTGATTGGTAGAGCTTTTCACCTTCTTCAGTAAGTTCAAAGCCTCCGCGACCGCGCTTGCAGAGTTTTACGCCCAGGCGTGACTCCATATCCGACATTGCCTTGCTAATGGTGGAGCAATTGATGTTCAGTGTATTTTCTGCTGCAGTAAAACCGCCGCATTCGACGACTGCGGCGAATATGCGTAAGCGTTTTAAGTCAACATCGTGAAAATTATCCATGCGATTCAAGCTTACTTTCCAGTTTTGAAAGTTAACTTGAATTATTGCTTATAGATCGCGGCTTAACAATCATTATACTTTTCGCTGACTTTTCATCGAAGCTAGTTAGGAGATAACAATGGGATACACTTGGTATGATTTTGTCGGTAATGTGGGTGTGTTTTTGCTGCTAGCCGCTTACTTGCTTTTGCAGCTTAATAAACTATCCAGCAATCAGATTAGTTACTCAGTCCTAAATGGTTTAGGCGCGATACTTATTATTGTCTCGCTAGTTTATGAGTTTAATCTCTCTGCTTTTGCCATTGAGTTTTTCTGGTTGTTGATCAGTTTGGTGGGTGTGGTTAATTATTATCGATCAAAAAAAGTGGCTTTGGCTAAAGAAGGGGCTTAGCTGGTGTGCAGTTAGATATAACTGTGATTTACCATGTTAAATTTGTGGGGTGGTGTTAAACGGTATTTTGGATTGAGCAACGCTTGGTTGTTAATGTCCTGTAAATAAAAAAGGCCCGGTGATTTGCATCACCGGGCCTTTTTAAGAAGGGTTAACAATTACTTGTTAGCTTTCTTCTCTTTTTCAGCGGCAATAACAGTTGTGGCTACTGAGTTCGGGCATAGTGAGTAGTGCGCAAACTCCATAGAGAACTGGCCACGACCGGAGGTCATTGTGCGCAGGCTGCCAATGTAACCAAACATTTCGGACAGTGGTACGTCAGCTTTAATGCGAACGCCTGTTGAGCCAGCTTCCTGGCCAGAGATCATGCCGCGACGACGGTTCAAGTCACCAATAACATCACCTACGTGATCTTCTGGGGTGAATACGTCAACCTTCATGATTGGCTCAAGCAATTGTGGGCCAGCTTTTGGCATGGACTGACGGAAAGCGCCTTTAGCAGCGATTTCGAACGCTACGGCCGAGGAGTCAACCGCGTGGAAGCCACCGTCGAACAATTCAATTTCAACGTCCAATACTGGGAATCCAGCCACTGGACCTTCATTCATCATGCCTCTGAAACCTTTTTCAATCGCAGGGAAGAATTCCTTCGGTACATTACCGCCCACAACAGTGGATTTGAATGTGAAGCCAGTATTTTGCTCGCCTGGTTTGATGCGGTAGTCGATTTTACCGAACTGACCAGAACCACCAGACTGTTTCTTGTGCGTGTAGCTATCTTCAATTTCTTGAGTGATCGTTTCACGGTAAGCAACCTGAGGTTGGCCTACTTCAAGCTCAACAGCGTAAGTACGCTTCAGAATGTCGACTTTAATGTCCAGGTGCAATTCGCCCATACCTTTAAGGATGGTTTCACCAGAATCTTCATCGGTTTCAACCTGGAAGGTAGGATCTTCAGCAACCATTTTACCGATGGCAAGACCCATCTTCTCAGTTGAAGCTTTGTCTTTAGGAGATACAGCAATCGAGATTACTGGCTCTGGGAAGACCATTGCTTCAAGCGTACAAGGGTGTTTTGGATCACACAGGGTGTGACCAGTTTGCACGTTCTTCATGCCTACAATCGCAATGATGTCGCCGGCCTTTGCGGTAGTCAGCTCGGTACGCTCGTCGGCGTGCATTTCAACCATACGGCCGACACGCTCTGATTTACCTGTGAAGGAGTTCAGGATGGTGTCGCCCTTGTTCAGTGTGCCGGAGTAGATGCGAATGAAGGTTAATGCGCCAAAACGGTCATCCATAATTTTGAATGCCAGGGCACGTAAAGGCTCTTCAGTCGAAACGTGAGCGAATTCGCCCGTAGCTTCACCTTCTTCGTCAGTTAACGGCTGAGGGTCAACTTCAGTTGGGCTTGGCAGGTAATCCACAACCGCGTCCAATAACAGCTGAACACCTTTGTTTTTGAAGGCTGAACCACAGTACGTTGGGAAGAAGTCCAGAGCGATGGTGCCTTTACGGATGCAGCGCTTGATGTCGTCCATCGCTGGCTCGTTGCCGTCCAGGTACGCTTCCATTAGGTCGTCGTCCTGCTCAACAGCCATTTCGATCAGCTTCTCGCGGTACTCTTCAACTTGGTCAACCATGTCGGCAGGGATGTCTACTACTTCGTAGTTCTCTGGCAAGCCTGAATCATCCCATACGAATGCTTGGCGAGTCAGTAGGTCAACAACACCAACGAAGTCGTCTTCGGTGCCGATTGGTAGAACCATAACCATTGGGTTTGCACCCAGTACTTTTTCAACTTGGCCAACTACGCGCAAGAAGTCAGCACCCAGACGATCAAGTTTGTTCACTAGGATAATACGAGCAACTTCAGATTCGTTCGCGTAGCGCCAGTTAGTTTCTGACTGAGGCTCAACACCAC